>HHCFC01400__coassemble_1588_pt1 | contig 20036 bp, 13 predicted proteins | sample HHCFC01400__metabat2_high_PE_014 | metagenome-assembled genome bin HHCFC01400
AAGACAGTGATGAAGAAAAACCGTTTTATAACTCCGGTAACGGATTATTTTAAACGAAATGTAGGAATCCTGATTGGACTTGCGGTTATGATGATGATCTGCGGATTTCTGTCAGAGAACTTTTTTACGGCATCGAATCTGCTGAATGTGTTCCGACAGATCTCCACAAACTGCTTTATTGCCTTTGGCATGACTTTTGTGATTTTGTCAGGGGGAATTGATATATCGGTGGGATCAGTTCTGGCATTTTCTGGAACCTTTGCCGCATATACTATGGCCAACTGGGGGTGGCCAGCTTTCCTAGCTGCGGCAGTTTCCCTTCTTTTCTGTATCTTTTTTGGATTTTTTAATGGAATTGTCATCAGCAAAACGGGAATTGCCCCTTTTGTGGTGACGCTGTCCACACAGACTATTATTAAAGGAATTGCCAATCTTATTGGAAATGGCTGCCCTATACGGATTAACAATTCAGCCTTCTGCAAAATCGGTACAGGGTATATAGGAGATGTGTCTTACGCTATTATTTATGTCCTCGCTGTGATGCTGGTTTGTTTCCTGGTGCTGAATAAGACGAAATTCGGACGCAAGGTTTATGCCTTCGGCGGCAATAAAACAGCCGCTAAATATGCTGGAATCAGGATTGAGAGAGTGGAGGTGGCTGTTTATGTGATCTCTGCCTTTCTTTCCGGGCTGGCTGGAGTCATTTTGTCGGCCAGGCTTTCGGCGGGCACCCCTACTACAGGGGAGGGATATGAGTGCGATGCCATTGCTGCAGTAGTGCTGGGAGGCACCAGCTTTTCGGGAGGTGTGGGAACCATCGGCGGCACGCTGATCGGTGCCTTTGTGATCGGCGTTATCAACAATGGGCTGAACATGCTGAATGTCTCGGCATTTTGGCAGTACGTGGTAAAAGGGGCGGTCATCCTGGCGGCAGTTATGATTGATGTGATACGAAAGAGAAATGGCGAACGAAGAAAAACTATTGCGGTTCAGGCGTAAAAAGGAAGGATGAGGTGAGCGGTTTATGAGAATGACAGCAGAGGGATTAAAAGAAAAAGCGTTGCGGACAAAAAGGCGTATTATGCATATGGCCCGCCGGGCAGGCAGCGAGGGAGCGCATGTGGGACCGTCCCTGTCTATTTCAGATATTATGACAGTTTTGTACGGAGATATTATGAACTACAAAAAAGAAGATCCCCAGTGGGAGGACAGAGACAGGTGTATTTTGAGTAAAGGCCATGCCTGCCTGGGGCTCTATGCTCCACTGATTGAAAATGGAATCCTTTCAGAAAAAACAGGAGACACGTTTAACCAGCCCCACACGAACCTGGCTGGCCATCCAAGCGGGATGGGAGTTCCCGGAATTGAGCATCCTTCCGGTTCTCTTGGCCATGGACTTTCTGTTGGATGCGGTATAGCTCTGGCAGGAAAAGTGAATGGAAAAGATTACAAAACGTACGTAATCATCGGAGACGGAGAGACGGAAGAAGGAAGCGTTTGGGAAGCGGCCATGTTTGCCAGAAAATATAAGCTGGGAAACCTGGTGGTAATTCTTGATATTAACGGGTTTCAGTATGGGGGAACCACTAAGGAGATTATGGATATGGAACCCATAGAGGAACGCTGGAGCTCTTTTGGATGGAATGTGATTTCTGTAGACGGAAATGATACGGAAGAGCTTAGGAAAGCTTTGGATAAGGGGAATCTGAAAACGGATCAGCCCACATGTATTGCGGCTTATACAGTAAAAGGAAGTGGCGTTTCCTTTATGGAAAATAATAATGACTGGCATCATGCGAAAATATCAACGGAAATATTAGATGAAGCCCTTAAGGAGCTTGTTTAAAGGGGAGGCTGGATTATGAAGCATGTGGATATTGGAAAGATTAAGGATTTTAATATTAAATTCCGGCCCATGTTCGGGCAGGTGATCACGGAGCTGGCCGAGAAAAATAGAGATATATTTTTAGTCCTGGCAGATTCAGGAAGGGCATGCAGGATCGACCGGTTTGAAAAATGTCCGCAGCAGTTTGTGGACTGCGGAATTGCGGAGCAGGATATGGTAGGTGTGGCGGCAGGGCTTGCTCACTGCGGGAAAAAGCCGGTAACCTTTGCTTTTGCGCCCTTTGCCAGTGAACGGTGTTTTGAGCAGGTGCGTTTGGATGTGGCTTACGCTCAGACAGATGTGGTGATAGTAGGGAGCGAAGGCGGAGTAGGGATGGGAACCCAGGGCGTCACTCATTTTGGATACGACGATATAGGAGCCATTTCTTCCCTGCCGGGTATGGTGATTCTGTGTCCTGCGGACCATATCGCAATGATTAGGTGCCTGGAGATGGCAATAGAATATAATAAGCCGGTATATCTTAGGCTGAACGGAGGAGTTCCCGCTCCCTTGTACGGGGAGAAGACAGAATTTTCCCTGGGAGGTTCTGTGATACACAGCCTGGGAACAGATGCTAATATTCTGGCTGCCGGGCCTATCGTATCGGCCGCTAAAAAGGCGGCAGAGGATCTGAAAAAAGAAGGATTCAGCATTGGCGTGATTGATATGTACAGCCTGAAGCCCATTGACTCTGCAGCTGTGCAGGCGGCTTGCGAGAAAGCCAGACTGGTAGTTTCTTTGGAAGAACACAATGTCACCAATGGCCTTGGAAGTATGATTGCCAGTGAGATAGCGTGTGCGGGAACAGGCAACCGTTTGGTTAAGCTGGGACTTCCTGATGAGTATCCTCATTCGGTATCTCCTTATGCCGTTATGATGGAAGACTATGGACTGACAACGGAGGGAGTAAAAAATACTTTGAGACAGGAACTGCGGGGAAAAGAATATGAGCAGTGTGCGGTATGATATATTTACATTTGGCGTTCCAATGGTGGAAATTTCCAGAAGAGAAAAGGATTGTCCGTTAAACGAAACAGGGGCCTTTATTGGTCCCTTTCCGGCTGGTGATCCGGGGATTTTAGTAAATGCGGCTGTTAAGCTTGGATGTGCAGGGGGCTATGCCGGCGCTGTGGGAGCGGATGATTTTGGAGCTTCTTTTTTGGAATGCATGGACAGAAATAAAGTAGACAGATCGGAAATACGTGTTCTGCCAGACTATCCCACAGGGATGTCGGTTGTGGCCAACTTCAGCGATGGTACCAGAAAATTTATTTTCACTGTTCCATTTTCTGCGGCGGCACAGTTGGGGCCGAAGGATTTTCGGGAGGAACTTTTGGACCGGGTGGATTGGCTGCACGTTTCAGGGTTTGCCCTTTCTGTCAGTGAGTCCATAGGAAGCCTTCACGACAAAATTATGGATTATCTTCCGAAGAAAACAAAAGTCAGTTTTGATCCCAATTTCCGTAAAGACATTATAGATTATGACACATATCTGAAACGGTGTAAAAGGACGTATGAGCGGTGCGATCTATTTCTTCCAAGCAGGGGGGAGGCAGGATTGTTTCAAGATACAGACACGGATGAAGTAGAAATGTGCAGGCAGATATCCGAATCAGGGAAGAAAGTGGTACTTAAGGACGGCTGCCATGGGGCATATGGATTCGAGAATGGGAAAACTTGCTTTATCCCGGCTTACCCGGCTGCGGAAAAAGATCCCACAGGTGCGCTGTGATTGCCGCTCTGCGAAGGGGAGAGGAGTTTTTTGATGCGGTAAAATATGGCTGTGCTGCCGGTACTCTTGCGGTGGAAAGAGTGGGATTGATGGATATAGCCCCGAGTTGGGAAGAACTGGAAACTGTTATAAAAGGCAAAAGATAGTGCGGAGAAAACAGACTGGTTTCCATATAAAAACCAAAAGAGAATTGCTACATTTTTCATAATAAATATAAGGATTATCGTTGACAAAACGTTCTGTCTAAACTATTATATATTTAAACTATAAATTATGAAGCGAAAAGGAGTGCGAAAAATTGAAGCAAAATTCTCTTACTAACAGTGAAAAGGAAATAATGGACTTGCTTTGGACGACAGATAGGCCTTTGACTGCCTCCGAGATCGTTTCTCTGTCGCCCGACAGGACATGGAAGAAGAGCTATATTCATCTGCTCATCAATTCCTTGCTGGAAAAACAAATGATATGGATTGCGGATTTCGTGCGGACGGAAAAGAATTATGCCCGTTCTTTCGTTGCCACACTGAGTGCAGCGGATTATGCGATTCTGCAGTTGACAAGCCAGAAGAATTTCAGCCCGGAATCAATTCCAGTTTTAGTTTCTTCTCTGATTGATCAGATCAACGATGTGCAGTTGATTGAGAGTGTAGAGGAAATTATAAAAAAGAAAAAAGAAGAACTGAAGTAATGGATACACGAACCAGGCTTTGTGTAACAGAACGCCCTGCCGTTAAGGATACGGCAGGGCGTTTTTCAAAATAGGGAGATTGATTTTTGAATTGTGTTTGCAGGAGGAGAAAATGAAAATTGTAGTCAGCATAGATTCATTTAAAGGGAGTCTTACTTCCGCAGAGGCGGGGGCTTCCCTGCGGGAGGGTATGTTGAGAGCAGTGCCGGACGCACAGATAGTTATAAAGCCTCTGGCGGATGGAGGGGAGGGGACGGCTGAAGCTTTGGTAGAAGGAATGGGCGGCAGTTGGATCCAAACGGAAGTTTCGGGGCCGTTAAATGAGAGAAGAGAGGTTTCTTATGGGTGGATTCCCAGGAAGCGCCTGGCAGTGATGGAGATGGCTGCCGCAGCAGGGCTTACGCTGATTCCGGCAGGAGAAAGAAATGGGCTTCATACTACTACATACGGCGTGGGAGAGATGATACGGGATGCTCTTAGGCGTGGAGCCAGAGAATTTATCCTTGGAATCGGAGGAAGCGCTACCAATGACTGCGGCCTTGGGATGATGACGGCTCTTGGGATTAAGTTTTTGGATGAATTTGGAAAGGAAGCGGGGATTACAGGAGAGGATACGAGACGAGTAAGGAGGATTGACTGTTCGGGCCTGCTGCCAGAATTGAAGGAATGCCGGTTTCAGGCAGCCTGCGACGTGACGAATCCTCTGTACGGCCCTGCAGGAGCCACCTATGTGTACGGCCCCCAGAAAGGGATCGCTCCCTCAGAGCTGGCTCTTATGGATGATTATCATAAAAACTTTGCACGATGTACAGAGGCGGCGGTTGGCAGGGATTTCAGCCAGCGGCCAGGTGCGGGAGCCGCCGGAGGCTTGGGATTTGCTCTGCTGGCATTTCTGGGAGCGGAACTGCTTCCAGGTGCCGAGCTTGTGATGGAGACGGTTGGGGTAGAGAAGGAAATCGCCGAGGCGGATCTGGTGATCACTGGGGAAGGGCGGATAGATGTTCAGACCTCTATGGGGAAAGGCCCTGCAGGGATTGCGCAGCTTGCCCGCAAGTACCATGTGCCGGTAGTGGGAGTAGGAGGAAGCGTGACAAGAGAAGCAGAGATTACAATGGCACAGGAAGTGGACGCTTTGTTTTCTATTCTCAGAGAGCCTATGACACTGGAAGAGGCCATGGAGCCGGAGAAGGCAAAAGAAAATATGAGACGGACTGGAGAGCAGATCCTCCGGCTGTCCTTGGCTTTAAAAAAGAAGTAAAAAGAGATTCCAAAAGTTATGCCGACTCTGAAAATGAGGCGGCATAAATACTCTTAAAATTTATAGAACATCATAAAATATCTATTGAAAACGTGAGACAGGTGTGATAAGATAAATCTGTCTTTTTAAAGTTCTGCGGCGGTCGCCGCAAAATTCCCTATTGCTTAGAAACTGAAAAACACATTTTGAAAGAGGCAGTGTCCCGAAGATATGCGGCATCCGAAAGAGCAGCGTGCAGATTTTCTCTTTTAGAGTGCCGGATCAGAGTTTTTGGACTCTGCCGACAAGGAGGAACTGGAAAGGTTATGAAACAAAAAAAGAATAGGAGAGGCGCAGAAAGGATCAGACTCCTTCTGGCGGTGCTGCTGCTTGCCGGTATGGTATTTCCGGCATTGTTTGGAGAGCAGTCTGCCTGGTCCGGGGATAAGGGGCGGGCAGAAGCAGAGGAAATGGCGGTAGAAACCGAAAAGAATTTTTTGGTCCAGGCAGATATTTCTCAAAGTGAAGGTAAAAGCAGTGAGAGCCCTGCAGGGGAGACGGAGGAAACACTCCAAAAAGTCACCGAAGATTTTTGCCAAGACAGCGAAACCATGCCTGAATCGGAGAAAATCCAGGAGACGGATACGGAATCTGACAAGATGCAGACTGAAATGTTAGAATCAGAGACAGAGATGTCTTCCAGCCAGACTCAGAATCAGGCGACAGAGGAAGCGCAGACGCAGCAGACAGAAGATGATTTGGCAGAAACAGAGGAGTCTGAAGGGATTGAACTGGAAACGGAAATTTATAAAGAGGAAACCGGAACGAATGGAGCGGGTATACAGGAGAATGATTCAGAAAGACCTGCAGATGAAGCGGACATACAGAAAAATGAGCCGCAAAGTGAGGCAGAGGAAGCGGGCATAAAAACGAATGAGCCGGAAAGACCTGCAGATGAAACGGAAAGCGAAATCAGAGAGACAGAAAAAGAATCCGGTACTCTGAAAATGGAAGCGAACGGACTGGAGAAAGGAGAACAAAAAAACGAGATAGAGACTAATGAGCAGAAGGCGGAGAGCTATGAATCCGAAGAAGAATCAGAGACGGAGGGGGAAACAGAAGAAGACTTATCTTTTTTGCTGGATGAACAGTGGAGAGATGGCCCTATACGAAAGGTCAGCGGGATTTCTCTGTTTACAGCCCTGTATCCCACTGTATCAAGAGATGATTCAGAGATTTTTTCTTATCTGGGGTTTCCATGCTATTTTAAGTATGTGACGAATCATGGGATGTCCGTAGGCGGAAAGACTGTGGCTGCCTATTGCCTCTATAATACCAGGGAAGCGCCGGAGGACGAGAAATACACCCACGATGGGGAGGGCTCTCTCTCAAAAGAGATTACCTACTGCCTGTACAGCGGCTGCCGGTATAGGGGAAGTACTGCGTATAATTCCAAATATTCTTCCGGGAACTGGAAGAAGGATTATTATATAACGCAGATGGCCATCCATATTATTAATCATGACCAGGGAAGGGAGAGCTCTATTGAAGATTATCTGGATCAGTCGAAAGATAAAGAAGTCTACGGCCTTGTATATAAGATGGTGGAGGATGCCTATGCAGATACAGAAATTGCCAGCAGCGTAACTAACCAGACGAAAGAAGTGACGTATGAGATCACGCCGTCAAAACAGGAAGACTGGGAAAAACAGGCAAACGGGACTTACCGGACCGCCAAGAGCTACACCTGCAAAAGCAATGAGCCAGACAGAATTCTGGAAGTAACCAGAAGCCTGGGAAAAGGAACGCCCCAGGGTGTCACAATCGTGGCTGAAGACCCGGATGATCCCCTGTCGCCTTTCTATCTTAAGGCTACTCAGGCAGCGTACCAGACCATAGCCAGGGACAAAATTACGGTAACCGTGACTGTGACAGTTACCGCACAGGAGTACGGAGGATGGTGGTATGAACCTGCGGACAGCAGCGTAAAACGTCAGGCTGTGACCTATCTGTCCATGGATTATACGGAGCTGGAGGAAAAAAGACAGGTGACGGCTGTTGCCTCGGAGCTGTTTTTTGGCGTAAAAATCCAAAAGAAGGAGACCGGGACGGGAACGCTTCTGAAAGGAGCTGTCTATGGGCTCTACAAGGACGAAGCCTGCGGCAGTCTGCTGTACACTTTCCCGCCCACGGATGAAGATGGACGGACACAGCTTTTAAATCTGCAGGCGGCACAGGAGACGTATTACGTGAGAGAAATTACGGCTCCCGCTTTCCACGTACTGAATAAAACTGTATATAAGGTACAAGCTGACCAGGAGGAAATTACCATCCAGGCGGAGGATAAACCTCAGACAGCGTCCCTCACGATCTGGAAGGAAGGAGAGGTGCTGACAGGCGCTGCCGCTGAGGGGGGCGGCATGAAATTCCTGTATGAAAACAGAAGGATTTCCGGAGCCGTGTTTACCCTATATGCGGAAGAAGCCATTCAGAATGCGGCGGGAGAGAAGGTTTATTCTAAAGGGGACGTGGTGCGTGACAACATACGGTCAGGGACAGATGGAAGCGCGGTGATAACAGGGCTGCCTTTCGGAGTCTATTCCCTGGTGGAAAAACAGGCGCCGGCAGGTATGGCAAAGAGTCAGGAGAGACACCGGATCGAGCTGAAAGCTCCCGGACAGACAGAAGAGGTGAGCAGCCATACGGTTACAGTGAAAAATACCAGAACCAAGGTCAGAATAAAAATATTCAAGTCAGACGCTGAGACAAAAAATCCTCTGAAGGGGGCCAGATTCGGGCTATATACAGGGGAGGCGATTAAAAATATCTCAGGCCAGATTATTGCTCAGGCTAATAGCCTTATTGTCTCGGGCACTACGGGAGCGGACGGCTTTTTATATTTTGAGACGGAAATTCCCTGGGGATATTCCTATTATGTTTTAGAACAGCAGGCTCCCAGCGGGTATGTGAGAAATACCGGAGCCAGATTTTCTCTTGAGTTTCAGGGGACAGGCGGCCAGGCTGTCCAGGAATTTTCTTATATGTGTACGAACCAGAGCTGCCGGGCTACGGTGAAACTTCAGAAGGTGGATCTTGAGACAGGGAAACCGATTCCTCAAGGAGACGCTGTCCTGCAGGGAGCTGTCTACGGGATTTTTGCCCGGGAGGATATCGTACATCCAGATGGGAAAACGGGAGTTCTGCACAAAGCCGGGGAACAGGCAGCCGTACTGGTGTCTGATGAAAGCGGAAGCGCAGAGGCGAAAGGGCTATATCCGGGGAAATACTTTCTAAAAGAACTGCAGGCACCGGAAGGGTATCTTCTGGACGGAAAAGAGTATGATATCTCCTGTACCTGGGAAAATGACCAGACTCCCGTTATTGAAAGAAAGGTGACAGTAGAAGAGCAGGTAAAAAAACAGCCTTTTCAACTGATTAAAATTTCTCAGGAAGGGATCGACGATGCGCCCCTGCTGCAGGGAGCAGGATTTACGGTATATCTCCTGTCGCAGTTGAAGCCGGATGGAGAGGGCGGATATCTTCTGGATCAGGCCCAGCCTGTGGTGATCGGCAGGGGAGGGGAGACGGAGCTTTTTACAGATGAGACAGGATATCTCCAGACCATTCCTCTTCCCTACGGGAAATACCTTGTGCGGGAAACTACTGTACCCCAGGAGTATAAGCCGGTTAAGGATTTCTTCGTCACAGTATCTGAGCATAGCCCTAGTGAGCCGCAGCCCTGGAGGGTTTTGCTGGATGAACATTTTCAGGCTAAGCTGAAAGTCGTCAAGCGGGATCAGGAGACTGGGGAGATGGTGAAAATTCCGAGAGCCAAGTTTCAGATTGTCAATCGGGAAACGGGTGAATACGTGAAGCAGACCGTGACTTATCCTGACAGAGAGACGCTGGATACTTTCGTGACGAATGAGGAAGGGTATCTGATTCTGCCTGAAAATCTTCTGCCGGGCAAATACTGTCTGATAGAGACCGAGGCTCCAGAAGGGTATGTGAGAAACGAAGAGCCCCTGGAATTTGAAATTTCTTCAGGGTGCGCCTATGAGACAGATTCTCTTACAGGAGATGCGGTGATTGTACAGGAATGTATGGATCAGCCGGTGAAAGGGGAGATCCGAATCCGCAAGTCGGGAGAGATTCCTGTAAAAGATGAAGAGGGATTGAGTTATAAAGAAGTACCTCTGGAGGGCGTAGTTTTTGACGTTTATGCGGCAGAGGACATTCTGTATGCGGACGGCCGGAACGGACAGGAGGGAGAAAGAGAAATCCTGTTTGCAAAGGGAACGCTGGTGGCTTCTGCTGTTACAGATGAAAAGGGAGAGGCTTCTGCGGGAAATCTGCCTCTGGGGAAATATGAGATCCGGGAGAGAAAGCCACCGGAAACTTTTCTGGTTCAGAAGGAAGAAGTTGTGGCAGAGCTCTTATGGGAAAGTCAGGAGACTCCTCTGGTGCTTTGGGAGAAGGATTGGAAAAATATAAGACAGATACTTGAAATTCGGGTGGAGAAAAAGGATTCGGAAAATGGGAATCCCATAGAGGGGACTGAGTTTTCTCTGTATGCATCGGAAGATATTCTCGGCCCGGATGGAGCGCTGCTTTTTGAGAAAGGAGAGAAGGTATCCCAGTGTACCACAAATGAAAAGGGAGAGGGCGTATTTGAAGACGATCTTCCACACGGGAAATATGAGATTCGGGAAGAAAAAGCCGCTCCCGGTTATGTAAGCAGCCAGGAAATCTGGGAAGTAGATGCTGAGTATCAGGATGGAACGGAAGAGGTTCTGAAGGCTGCAGGGATTTTTGAGAATGATAGAACAGATTTGCAGATATTCAAGACGAATCTTACGGATGGAGAGGCGGTCGAGGGAGCTTCTCTGGAAGTGAAGGATTCAGAAGGTGAGGTCATAGACCAATGGATATCCGGGAAAGACCCCCACAGAATTCGGGGACTTGAGGTGGGAAAGACGTATTTCCTCACAGAGACGCTCCCGGCGCCGGGTTACGTCACGGCAGAGACCGTAGAGTTTACGGTGGAAGACACGGGAGAGATTCAGAAGGTGGTTATGAAGGACGATGTGACGAAGGTGGAGATCAGCAAGCAGGATATCACGGACGGAAGCGAACTGGCAGGAGCCAGCCTGAGTATTTTGGATGAAGAGGGTGAGACGGTAGAAAGCTGGGTTTCCGGGGAAGAACCCCACAGGATCCAAGGCCTGGAAGCGGGAAAGACGTATTTCCTCACGGAGACGCTCCCGGCGCCGGGGTACGTTACGGCAGAGACCGTAGAGTTTACGGTGGAGGACACGGGAGAGATCCAGAAGGTGGTTATGAAGGACGACGTAACGAAGGTGGAGATCAGCAAGCAGGATATCACGGACGGAAGCGAAGTGATAGGAGCCAGCCTGAGCGTCCTGGATGAAGAGGGCGAGATAGTAGAAAGCTGGGTTTCCGGGGAAGAACCCCACATGCTCATGAAGCTGCCGGCGGGAGTTTATACTTTGCGGGAAGAAACGGCTCCTTATGGATATCTTATAGCGGAAGAGGTGAATTTTACCGTAGAAGACACAGGGAAAATACAGAAAGTGGTGATGAAGGATGAGCACCCCAAGGGCCGGCTGCTGCTGGAAAAAACAGATCAGGAGACCGGGAAAGGGCTGCCTGGCGCAGTGTTTGAACTTCGGAACGAAGAAGGGAAAGTGATAGAGAAGCTGACAACGGACCGGGAGGGGGAGGCAAAGAGCAGCCTTCTGGAGGCAGCCATTTATGAAGATGGAGCTTTTCAGAGAGAACTTATGTATTTTCTGGAAGAAATTCAGCCTCCAGAAGGGTACCAGAAGGAAGAGACTGTATGGGAAATTAGTTTCAAGTATCTCGATGGGGAGACGGATGAGATTGAGAGAAAGGAGAAGATAGAAAACAGCAGAATTCCAGCCCAGGAAGGTGACACGCCGCAGACCGGAGACAGGACAAAACCGGAACTATGGGTTGGTTTGGCAGGAGCGGGATTCCTGGCTGTACTGCTGCTCTTTAGAGGAAAGAGGGCAGGGCGCCGCAGACGGGATGCTTGACAAATAAAAATCAAAATGATATGTTAGCGTCAGCCCAAGGACAATCAAAGACCCCGATGCAAGTATACGGGGTATTAAGCTAGCAGCGATGCAAGCATCGGGAAACTAAAGCTTTCACGTGCGGAAGAGGAGATGGAAATGGAAAAATATGCAGAGACGCTGGAGGAATACCAATACATAAAAGCGCTGGAATCTGGCCGAAGATTTTTGGAGATTATGAATAAATACCGATGTGCGATTATGGAGGTTGAGACGAAGCTGAATGTGCTGAATTCTGAGTTTTCTCTCCAGTATGACCGGAATCCTTTTGAATCCATAAAAACCCGGCTGAAATCACCTAAAAGTATTATTGAGAAGCTTCACAGAAAGGGTCTTTCTGTTACAGACGGAAAAGTAGAAGAGGTTATGGAAGAGCACCTTTATGATGTGGCGGGGGTGAGGGTTGTATGTGCTTTTCAGGAGGATATTTACCGGCTGGCGGATCTGCTGCTTCGGCAGGATGACATCCACTTAATCCGTACCAAGGATTATATTAAAAATCCTAAGCCGAACGGATACAGAAGCCTTCATCTGATCCTTGAGGTGCCGGTTTTTCTTGAAAGGGGGAAAACGCCGGTAAAGATAGAGGTGCAGTTTCGTACCATTGCCATGGACTTCTGGGCCAGTGTGGATCATAAGCTGCGTTATAAAAAGGACGTGGAGGATGAAGCACAAATCGTGGAAAAGCTACGGCAGTGTGCGGAGACGATTTCCACACTGGACGATGAGATGCAGAGAATCAGAAATATGATTGAAGCAGGAGGAGAGAAACATGCTGAAGATTGAAGGACTGACAAAGACATATGGCAGCAAGAAGGCAGTAGACCAATTAAGTCTCCATATTCAGCCAGGGGAAATCTATGGCTTTATCGGGCATAACGGAGCGGGAAAGACTACCACCATTAAAGCCTGCTGCGGGATCCTTCAGTTCGACCAAGGGGAAATTACTGTCTGCGGCCGCTCCATACGCCGGGAGCCTTTGGCCTGCAAACAGCGGCTGGCTTATATTCCCGATAATCCAGACCTGTATGAGTTTATGAGCGGAATCGGATATCTGAATTTTATCGCCGATATATTTAAAGTGCCAAAGGAAGAACGGGCGGAGCGGATCCGTTACTATGGGGAGAAGTTGGAGCTGAAGGAGGATCTTGCGGAAAAGATTTCCGCTTATTCTCATGGAATGAAGCAGAAGCTTGCGGTAATCTCCGCATTTCTTCATGAGCCGAAGCTGATCATTATGGATGAGCCCTTTGTGGGGCTGGATCCAAAAGCATCCCATACTCTGAAAAATATGATGAGGGATCACTGTGACAGAGGGGGAGCGATTTTCTTTTCCACCCATGTGCTGGAAGTAGCCGAAAAATTGTGCGACAAAGTGGCTATTATAAAAAAGGGAAGGCTGGTGGCCTCGGGAACCATGGAAGAGGTGAAAGGCCAGGATTCACTGGAGGAAGTTTTCCTGGAACTGGAGGGGGAAAATGCTTAAAACATTACTTAAAACTTACTTTCTGTCTATGTTTCACTCCATGTTTTTCAGAGGGAGCAAAAAAAACGCTGGATTGGTGAAAAAGATTGGGATTTGTATCCTTCTCGTGTATCTGGCAGGTGTTTTTGTCTTCCTCTTTGGAGCTATGTTTTTTGGGATGGCAGTCCCTCTCCATGAGCTGAAACTGGACTGGCTGTATTTTCTTCTGATGCTTGTGTTAGCATTCCTCTTGATGATGGTAGGAAGTGTTTTTCTGGCTATGACCCAGTTATATGAAGCCAGAGACAATGAACTTTTGCTGTCTCTGCCGATTCCTGCGCATATGATTCTTTTCAGCCGGATGATGATGCTGTATCTGACCAATCTGGTTTACGGCGCTGTGGTAGTCATCCCGGCCTTGACGGCATATGCATGCATGGTAGGGATTTCTCTCATTCAGCTTTTTTCATCGCTCCTATTGTTTTTACTGATACCGCTTCTGGCAATCAGTATCTCCTGTCTTCTGGGGGCTGTGTTTACAGCCATAGGCAGCCGGATCCGCCATAAATCAGCAGCGGTGCTGCTTCTGTGGCTTGCTTTTTTCGGTGGCTATCTTTATCTGTACAGCCGGCTGCTTACAGGGCTTTCCTTTTTGCTGGCTCACGCAGCTCAGATTGCCGGGACTCTCACCAGGATTCTGTACCCTCTGTATCAGATAGGAATGGCGGCGGGAGAAGGCCACCTTCTCTTTCTGGCGTATTCTGTTTTGTATTTCTGCGTTCCTTTTGCCGCTGCTTACCTGATTCTCTCAGCGACCTTTGTGAAAATCATCACCTCCAACCGGGGATTTAAGAAGATTAAGTTCAGAGGAAAATATGGGAAGCGCCGGCCGGTGGTGCTGGCTCTGATGGGAAAGGAATGGCAGCACTTTTCATCTTCCGCCGGATATATGATTAACGCAGGCATAGGAGTGATTTTCTCGGTGGCAGCCGGAGTGTTTATATTGGTTAAGCGGGATATGCTGACTCAGATTTTTAGTATTCACATTGGCGGAATCTCTTTGAGAGGGGAGATGGATTCAATTTTTCTTGCAGTTCTCTGCTTTATGGGAACCATAAGCTATATATCCGCTTCCAGCATTTCTCTGGAGGGGAAGAGCCTGTGGATTCTGAAAAGCTGTCCGGTTACGGCGTGCCAGGTTCTGGCAGGGAAGCTGTTATTCCATATTGCCGTGTGTACACCTACCCTCTTGTTCGCACAGGCAGCCGTCATCTGGGTGCAGCGTCCAGGACCAGCCATGGCGGCAGTGATGGCGGTTTTTCCGGTTCTGATGGTAATTCTCTGCGGACAGATGGGTTTAATGTGGAATCTGCTTTTTCCCAGGCTGGATTTTCTGTCTGAGACACAGGTGGTCAAAAACAGTCTCAGCTCAAACCTTACGGTACTGACGTCCATGTTCCTGTCCGTTCTTCCGGTTCTTATACGTCTGGGGACAGGACTTGGAAGAAAAATCGCTCCGGAGATATATTTTGGGGTGTGGACGGCGGCAGCCGCCGCAGGCTGCGTGGCCTTCCAGCTCTGGCTTAACAGCCGGGGGGCATCCAGATTTGAGGCTCTGTGATGAACTGAGATAAAGTGCTGAGTGATCTTTCGTAAAAAGTATATAAAACAGGAATCTGGAGAGATAGTACATCGGCTCAAGCCGCACCGGATTCCTGTTTTTGTGTCTCCGGAAAGACCTTGTCACGCTAAAGCGTGAAAGTACTTTCCTATGACACAAAAAGCACTTCGTGCAGTGATGCGCACGGGTGCGTAATGTACTTTATTGCTTCGCAATACGCACCCGGCGCGGCAAAAGTGTGCTTTGCGACAGATTCATAAAACCGCGGGGGTGTGCGAAGCACACTTTTGTTCTCTTCGGCAGTTCAGGCGGAAACTGACGCAGCGTTACTGTTCACACAGCGGCCCGACACTTGCTGTCGGGCTGCGTAAGAACGTGATTCAGGTGTGAGCAGGCTCCTTTTGCGGAGCAAAACTTTAAATGAGCCTGCGAATGTTACTGTTCACGAGATACGAGTGAACAGTAACGACGCCGTTTTTGATTGAGGGCAGATGCACAATTAACTCTTTTACAAACGGTTGTTTTATGGTAAAATGTTCCCTAGATATGAGCGGTTCCGGGACAGGGGGGAGTTTTTGTGACTGGAAGCGTGCTCAGAGGGGATGCCGTTTTAAGGGGAAACGGAATGAAAGAGAATGGAGAAGGCGCATGAAGACAAAAAAAGAAAAGCTTCAGATGAAATACAGCGGGCATGTTATGAGGCACTGGTATTGGTGCGTGGTAATGACACTGCTGCTCTGCGTTCTTACAGGTATGGTGCTTTACGTGAATACTTTGGCTGGGTGTCTGGTAGCGGGCTTCACGGTTGTCTTTTATCTGGCCATGATCGGTCTGGAGCTGTATTACAGACCCAAGGTGCTGCAGGAACTGCTGGACTTTACGGGACGTTACAGACAGATCGAGAGGGAGATGCTGAAAGGCATGGCGATTCCCTACGGGATTATCCAGCAGGATGGAAAGCTTCTTTGGATGAATGAGGCGATGGCGTTGATGACGGGAAAGCCGGAGGACTGCCACAAGAATATTAGCAGCCTGATTCCCCAGCTTTCTGCAGATTCTTTTTCCGTCGAAGAAGAAGAGAAGGACGTGGAGATTGAATACGGCGACCGGAGATACAGGGTAAAGATAAAAAAGATTTTCCTCAACGAGCTTCTGGAGGAAGCGCAGGCGGCTAATATTGTGGCGGGAGAAGGGTGGATTATGGCTCTTCACTTTTTTGACGTCACGGAGCTGAGCCTGTATGTCCAGGAAAATTACGAAGAACGGCCGGTGGTGGGCCTTTTGTACATGGATAATTACGATGAGGCCATGGAAAGCGTGGAAGACGTGAGAAGTTCCATGCTGGAAGCCCTGGTGGACAGAAGGATTACCAAATATGTAACCTCAATGGACGGCTTGATTAAGAAACTGGAGAAAGATAAGTATCTTCTGGTGGTGAACCAGAAAGGACTGGATCAGATGATCCAGGATCGCTTCTCAGTTCTTGAGGATGTAAAAACCGTAAACATCGGAAACAGTATTTCCGTTACCATCAGTATCGGAGTGGGCGTGGACAGCGGCGGGTACTGTCAGGACTATGAGGCGGCCAGAGGGGCTATGGAGATGGCCCTGGCCCGGGGCGGTGACCAGGCCGTGGTGAAAGATCAAAATAAAATGACCTTCTACGGAGGGAAAACCCAGCGCCAGGAGAAGAACACCCGTGTACGGGCCAGGGTGAAAGCCCAGGCTCTTCGGGAGCTGATCAGCTCAAGAGAGCGGGTGATTGTCATGGGCCATAAAAATACGGACATCGATTCTCTGGGGGCCAGCGTGGGGGTATGCCGGGCTGCCCTGCAGGCCGGAAAACATGCCCATATTTGCCTGGGGGAGATTAACAGCGGGATCCGTCCCTGGGTGAATGCGCTGCAGGCAAGCGGAGACTATGAGGATAATTATATCCTGACTCATGACCAGGCCATTGAGCTGACGAACCAGAATACAGTGGTAGTGGTGGTGGATACGAACCGCCCCAGTATGGCAGAGTGCTCGGAGCTGCTTGACCGTACGAAGACCATCGTAGTGATGGATCACCACCGTCAGTCGGAGGAGAAGATTGAGAATGCGGCCCTTTCTTATATTGAACCTTCGGCATCCTCAGCCTGTGAGATGATTGCGGAGATTCTCCAGTACTATGACGATGATGTTAAGCTGAAAGTGAATGAAGCGGACTGCATCTATGCGGGAATCATTGTAGATACTAATAATTTTGTGGCAAAGACGGGAATGCGGACCTTTGAGGCGGCGGCATTTCTGCGAAGGCACGGGGCGGATGTGACTAGGGTGCGCAAATCCTTCCGGGAGGATATGGATACCTATAAGGCAAAAGCGGAGGCGGTGCGTCACGCTGAAGCTTTTATGGGAAGATACGCCATCAGCGTGTGTCCATCCCATGGCTTGGAGAACGCTACTGTGGTAGGGGCCCAGGCGGCCAACGAGCTTTTGAACATTATAGGGGTTAAAGCTTCTTTCGTGCTGACGGATTACAAAAACAAAATTTATATCAGCGCCAGAGCCATTGATGAAGTGAATGTCCAGATCATTATGGAACGGCTGGGCGGCGGCGGCCATATGACCATCGCAGGGGCTCAGCTTGAAGGCGTAACGGTAGACGAGGCAAAAGAGAGATTAAAACAGATATTGACACAGATGACAGAAGAAGGAGCGATTTAGATATGAAAGTGATTTTGCTTGAGGATGTAAAAAGTCTTGGAAAAAAAGGTGATATTGTAAATGTAAGTGACGGCTATGCGAGGAATATGCTTTTAAAAAAAGGAATCGGGAAAGAGGCTACGGGGCAGAATATGAATGACCTTAAGCTCCAAAAGGCCAACGCCCAGAAGGTTGCCCAGGAGAATCTGGAAGCAGCCCAGGCGCTGGCAAAAGAGCTGGAGGGCAGGGAAGTAAAGATTGCCGTAAAGACTGGAGAGGGAGGAAGAATTTTCGGATCCGTCTCTTCAAAGGAAGTTTCGGAAGCCGTACGGGAACAGTTGGGCAAGGAGATTGATAAAAAGAAACTTTTGCTGGAAGGACCTATTAAGACTCTGGGAGTGACGCAGGTTGCCGTAAAGCTTCATACCCAGGTAACCGCACAGATCCAGGTACATGTAGTTGAGGCATAGAAGAAGGGGATAGCACTGTGGAAGAAGCGCTGATTAAAAGAGTGATGCCTCACAGCATTGAGGCAGAGCAGTCGGTGATTGCGTCTATGATCATGGATCAGGACGCCATTACCATAGCGTCTCAGATCATTACGGCGGAGGATTTCTACCAGAAACAGTTTGGCGTACTTTTTGAGGCAATCACGGATCTCTACGGGGGAAATAAACCTGTGGATATGGTCACTCTCCAGAATCGGCTGAAGGAAAAGGGAGTGCCGCCGGAGATCAGCAGTCTGGAATTTATGGGAGACATAATCGCCAATGTCCCTGTTTCCACCAATGTAAAAGCTCACGCTGAGATTGTGGCGGAGAAAGCGCTGCTGCGGAGAATGATCCGGGTGAATGAGGAGATTGCCACGGCCTGCTATACCGGAAAAGAGACTACGGAAGAGATCATGGATGATGCGGAAAAAAAGATTTTCCAGGTTCTCCAGAGAAAAGGCAGCGAGGATTTTGTGCCGATTAAAGACGTAGTGCTGAATGCCCTGGACAAGATCGAGGCGGCCAGCAGGCTGAAAGGAAGCGTCACAGGTTTGGCCACAGGCTTTATCGACCTGGACTACAAGACCTCTGGTTTTCAGCCCTCAGACCTTATTTTGATTGCCGCCCGCCCTTCTATGGGAAAGACAGCTTTTGTTTTAAATATTGCAGAGTATATGGCGTTCCGCAGCAACCTTACTGTGGCTGTTTTCAGTCTGGAAATGTCAAAGGAACAGCTTGTAAACCGTCTTTTTTCTCTGGAATCCAGAGTGGACTCCCAGCTTCTCAGAACAGGAAATTTAAGCGACAATGACTGGGCAAGCCTGATTGAGGCGGCGGGGGTTATCGGCCGTTCCAATTTGATTATTGACGATACTCCCGGTATCTCGGTGACAGAGCTGAGAAGCAAATGCCGGAAGTATAAATTGGAGCATAACCTGGGAATTATTATGATTGACTATCTGCAGTTGATGCAGGGCAGCCGCCGTTCCGAATCCAGGCAGCAGGAGATTTCGGATATCTCCAGATCTCTGAAGGAGGTGGCCAGGGAGCTAAAGGTTCCTGTGGTGGCCCTTTCGCAGCTTTCCCGGGCGGTGGAACAAAGACCGGATCATCGGCCCATGCTCTCGGACCTGCGCGAGTCAGGGGCTATAGAGCAGGATGCGGATGTGGTTATGTTCCTGTACCGGGATGACTATTATAACCATGATACGGAGAAGAAAGACGTGGCGGAGGTAATTATTGCCAAGCAGAGAAACGGCCCCATTGGTACGGTGGAGCTGGCATGGCTGCCTAGATTTACAAAGTTTGCCAATATGAAAAAATAGTACGGAGTGTTCTATTCTATTTTTCCCCAGCATATATTTATAGTATAAGTTCAGTTTCAAGGTGAATCAAAGGTGCCGTGCTTCGAAGCAGGGAAGCCGGCGGCATTCTTGAATCGGCAAGGGATCAAATGAAACGGGATCTGAAGAGAAGCAAAGGGGAGAAGTTTCATGGACAAAGAGCATTTACCAAAAGAGTACTCCGTATCAGAAGCAGTGCGGCTCGTAGGTGTAGAGTCGCACGTTTTGCGTTACTGGGAAGAAGAGCTGGGGCTGGAAATACAGAGGACAAGCCAGGGACATAGAATCTATACAGACCAGGATGTGGAGACTCTGCGGAGAATAAAGGAATTGAAGGAAAAAGGAATCCAGTTAAAGGGGATTAAAATTCTTCTTCAGGAGACGGGGGAAGGCAGCCAGGAGGATTCTGAATTAAAAGAGGGAATACAGAAGATTGAAAACGCTTATCCAGCCGTACTTGGAGAAGGCCAGTCGGAGAATCTCCGTCAGTTTGAATCCATTTTAAAAGGAATGATTCAGGAAGTAGTGGAAGAACAAAACGAAAAGCTGAAGGAGGCCCTCTCAGAGAGACTTCGGGAAGAGCTGGAGATGTATTTTCAGTACCGGGAAGCATCGTTTTCAGAGGCGGCCGCCGCCAGAGAAGAAAAAGAAGAAGGGTGGCTTAGCAGGCTGCGGAAAAAAATGGGAAAAAGAAGATAGGCTGGAGAAAAGGCATGAAAAAGGAGCGTCCGAGAACGCTCCTATGTATTTCCTATGATTTGCCGCAC
>HHCFC01400__coassemble_1605_pt1 | contig 19637 bp, 16 predicted proteins | sample HHCFC01400__metabat2_high_PE_014 | metagenome-assembled genome bin HHCFC01400
GCGGTAAAGCTGATGCTGAAAACATGGATAAAGCAAGCTGGTATTCAGGATGTGGGAGCTTATTTTTCGGTGCGTGACGCTAAGGCGGAGCTGGGGCCGTGGTCAGACCGGTTTCGGATCACTGCCCGGAGATATATGCTGGGGTATCAGAAACTGGATGACCCGGCAGTGAAGACCATTCATCGGCTGCTGGCATGGATAGGGGATAACTGCATGAAACTGCAGATTGTACGGATGGATTTTGCCCATCCTGAAAATCAGGCTCAATGATGAATTTTTGAAAGGGAAAAGAAAGTAAAAACGATTCACGAGGGAGGAAGATCATGCGGTACGGATTTATGCAGCGGGCTATGTGGATAGCGTTTCACAGCTCTTTTAAAAAGGCAATCAAGACAGTTCTTGACGAAAACGATGCGGACGGCGTTATGAAGCGCGCAAAGAAAAAATACAGGGAAATTCTCAATAGTGTAGACGAGTTTGACAAAGGAAGCCGCTTCCTCACGAATATTTTAAGCTGCGCAATGCTGTCCGCTGTATTGCTTTGCACAGAGAAACGATATGATGTGGAAACCGTCCGCATCTATTACAAAACAGCGATGGATAATAAAATCATGCGCAAAGTAGTGGTAAGTGAAAGAAACTACACGGAAAAGGGGCGGGCAAGGTTAAAGGCCTTTGCCGAGAAAAGTCAAAGCATTACAAATCCGTATGACTGGAAATTCACAGTGGAGGACGGCGGAACAATCAATCAATACACCGCTATTTTTTATACCTGTGGCATCTGTACGCTGATGAATCAGCTGGGGCTTTCTGAGTTCATTCCCGCCGTGTGCGCTTTTGACTATGATCTGGCGGCAATGAACCACACGAAATTTACAAGAGAGTTTACCCTTGCCGCCGGCGGCCCATACTGCGATTGCCATTATGACCACGGTAGGTAACACGTTTAGGTTTATCAATAATCGCCCTGCGGTATTTCAGCGGTGCGGATCAATAGAAGGAGAGTCATGCAATGGGATTTTTTGAAAATACACGCAGGCCGAAAGGCTTCGGCGGAAAAATCATGGTAAAGATGATGAACCGTGGGCACAGCAAACTGGCGCACTGGGGATTTTCCAAAATTTCCGTAAAGGAAGATGCAAAAATATTGGACGCAGGCTGCGGCGGCGGAGCCAATATTGCGCTTTGGCTGGAGAAATGTAAAAACTGCCATGTCACAGGAATCGACTATTCCGAAGTCAGTGTGGAAGAATCACAAAAGCGAAATAGCGCCGCGATAAAGCAGAACCGCTGTGAAATTGTTCAGGGCAATGTGGCGGATATGCCGTTTGCAGACAGCACCTTTGATTGTGTATCCGCCTTTGAAACGATTTATTTCTGGTCCGGTCTAAAGATGTGCTTTGGGGAAGTATATCGTATTTTGAAGAACGGCGGAATCTTTATGATATGCAATGAGAGTGACGGGACGAATACTGCCGATGAAAAATGGACGGAGAAAATCGGCGGGATGAAAACTATACCAGGGAAGAAATCTGCGCCGCATTAAAATCCGCAGGGTTTTCAGAAACGAAAAGCTTTTCCGATGAAAAGAAGCATTGGTTGTGTATTCTGGCAAAGAAATAAATACTGCATGCTATGAGTGCAATGAGATGCATTCCTCATATTGATGTTGTCGAGGCGCTCCATCATTGACAATTCATGGCAGGAATGCTATGCTGAAGGAGTTAGGAAGAACTAATTCAAAGGAGATTTCGGAGAAAGGAGAAAATAGAAATGAAACAGCATAGATTCTGGGCCTGGGCAGCTTTATTCTGTTTTTTTATGTTATTTTATACAGGCTATAAACACAAGTAGAAAAACGATTCGGAAAGGGACGTTTTTCACGACTGGCGGCTCGTACAGCCGGGGATCACATTACTATAAGAATTTTGAGATAGGAGGACATACATATGTGGAATATTTTTAAAATGAAGAATCTGGGGATTTTTGCAGGGGGCGTGTTGTTCGGAACGGCGGGTGTAAAACTGCTTTCCAGCAAGGATGCGAAGAAAGTCTACACACACTGCACAGCGGCCGTACTTCGGGCGAAGGAGTGCGTGATGGATACGGTGACTAGCGTACAGGAAAATGCCGAGGATATTTTGGCTGAGGCGAAGCAGATCAACGAGGAGAGAGAGGCAAAGGAAGCGGAGCTGGAATTTGCGAATGAGGACGCTTCGGAAGAGGCAGGCGAATAAGGGTGAGGTTCAGAATTGAGCATGAAATCAGAGGGCGAATCCGTATCCATGCCCCTGGCCGGCGGATGTCCATACGGGATGCGGACATTCTTCAGTATTATCTGGAGCAACTGCCCGGTGTGACGAAAGTGCGGGTCTATGAGCGGACTAATGACGCCAGTATTTGCTATACGGGTGAGCGCAGGGAATTGCTGAAGGCGCTCTCTTCCTACTCTCAGAAAATGACTACAGTGCCGGAGGACATCCTGGAACATTCCGGCCGGGCTCTCAATGCCCAATATAAGGACAAATTGATAGGAAAATTGGTGTTTCGGGCGGTGGAGAAATTAGTCATTCCCCCACTGGTAAGGAATTGTCTTGTCTGTTGCCGTTCTCTGAAATATTTGCGCCAGGGGCTCTCCTGTCTGCGCAGAGGCAAGTTGGAGGTGGCGGCGTTGGACGCTACGGCCATCGGGGTGTCTGTCGCCAGAAGGAATTTCAGCACGGCCGGTTCTGTGATGTTTTTTCTGGGGATCGGAGAGATTCTGGAGGAATGGACGCATAAGAAATCGGTGGGAGATCTGGCCAGGAGCATGTCTCTGCGGGTGGATCGTGTGTGGCTGCGCAGAGATTCCCAGGAAATCCTTGTTCCTGCAGCAAGCATACAGAAAGGTGACACCGTGGTGGTTCACATGGGCAGCGTGATTCCCTTTGACGGAGAAGTGGCAGAGGGAGAGGCTATGGTAAATCAGGCGTCTCTCACAGGGGAATCGGCTCCGGTTTATAAAACAGCGGGCGGCTACGTCTATGCGGGCACCGTAGTGGAGGAAGGAGAACTGGCGGTTCTGGTCAAGGAAGCCACCGGTTCTACCAAATTTGAGAAGATCGTTACCATGATTGAAGAGTCAGAGAAGCTCAAATCCGGCTTGGAGAGCCGAGCCGAGCATCTGGCAGATCAGTTGGTGCCCTATACGCTGGCAGGTACGGCACTGACGTTATTGCTCACGAGAAATGTGACCAAGGCCATCTCTGTTTTGATGGTGGATTTCTCCTGCGCCCTGAAGCTTTCCATGCCCATAGCGGTGCTCTCTGCAATCCGGGAGGCCAGTGGACGGCGGATTACGGTAAAGGGAGGCAAATACCTGGAGGCTGCAGCAGAGGCGGCTACCATTGTTTTCGACAAGACGGGAACCCTTACCAGGGCCAGGGCTGTGGTAAAGGAGGTTATTCCCTTTGGCGGGGAGAAGGAAGCGGAAATGCTGCGGATTGCCGCCTGTCTGGAAGAGCATTTCCCTCATTCTGTGGCCAGGGCCGTGGTACAAGCCGCCAAAGAGCGGAATCTGGAACATCAGGAGATGCACACGAAGGTGGAATATATCGTAGCCCACGGCATCGCCTCCACCATAGAGGGAAAAAAGGCCATCATCGGCAGTTATCATTTCGTATTTGAGGATGAGAAATGCCGTGTACCGGAAGGCGAGGAGGAGAAATTCTCTCTTTTGCCCGGGGAATATTCGCATCTTTATCTGGCGATCAACGGTCGGCTTTCTGCAGTCATCTGTGTAGAGGATCCTCTGCGGGAGGAAGCCTCGGAGGTGATTTCCCTTCTTCGGGGGGAAGGAATCTCCCGGATTGTAATGATGACCGGAGACAGCGAGCGGACAGCGGCTTCTATTGCGGAACGTATCGGTGTGGATGAATATCATGCCGAGGTGCTGCCGGAGGGAAAAGCGGCTTTTATCGAACAGGAGAAAGCCGCCGGACGTAAGGTTCTGATGGTGGGAGACGGCATCAACGATTCTCCGGCTCTGTCAGCGGCAGATGCGGGAATCGCCATCAGCGACGGCGCGGAGCTGGCCAGAGAAGTGGCGGACATTACCATTGCGGCAGATGACCTCTACGAGCTGGTTACCCTAAAAAAACTCAGCAACGATTTGATGAGACGCATCCGGAAAAACTACCGGATGATTGTAGGTATCAATACCGCCCTGATTTTCCTGGGAGTAGGCGGATGGATTACCCCGTCCGCGTCTGCATTTTTACACAATATGTCCACCTTGGTTATCAGCCTGGAGGGTATGAAAGACCTACTTCCTGAGTCGGAAACATGAGGATAAATGCGTCTCTTCCGTGATGGAAGAGAAAAATATGATGAAGCCTGAGAGGGTTTGGAAATCCCTCCCAGGCTTTTTCACATCTGGGAATTTTTATTGAAGTCTCCACTGGGAGCTTTGCTGCTGCAGCTCCACCATGCGGCGGTAGAGTCCGCCTCTTTCCATCAGCTCCGAAGGGGAGCCTTCTTCCGCCACCTGTCCGTTTGAGAGGACGACAATCTTATCGGCCGCTTCCACGGTGCGCATCCGGTGGGCGATGACCAGTACGGTCTTGCCTGCCAGAAGTCTGGAGAGTGCTCCCTGTACCTTGGTTTCGTTTTCCACATCCAGACTGGCTGTGGCTTCATCCAGCAGCACAATGGGGGCGTCCTTTAAAAGAGCCCTGGCAATGGAAATCCGCTGCCGCTCCCCGCCGGAAAGCCTTGCGCCGTTTTCACCGATGGTCGTATCGTAGCCTTTGGGAAGCTTGCGGACAAATTCATCACAGTTGGCGGCTTTCGCAGCGGCCAATACTTCCTCGTCTGTGGCGCTGCGCCGGCCCAGACGGATATTCTCCATGACCGTATCGTCAAAGAGAACCACATCCTGAAAAACCATGGAGTAATCTGTCAGTAATACCTCCGGGTCTACGGTGGAAATATCCACGCCGCCTACCCTGATGGAACCTCTGGAGACATCCCACAGTCTGGCGGCCAGCCGGGCACAGGTGCTCTTTCCGGAGCCGGAGGGACCTACCAGAGCAGTGATTTCCCCTTCTTTGGCAGTGAAGCTCACATCACGAAGGACGTCCTTCTCATCGTAGGCAAAGCCCACATGATCGAAAATAATATCGTGCCCGTCAGGTTTGAATTTTTCTGCGCCTTCTGCGGCGGGGGTGTCATAAATTTCCCTCATACGGTCCGCGGATACCTGAGAAACAAACATTTCGGCAATGAGGGCGAGGCTCTGGTCAAAGGGCGCATAGACCCGGGTGATTACTAACAGGAACAGAAACAACAGCATGAAATCAATGCGGCCGGAGAGGATGAGATTGGCGCCTACAAGGATGGTGGTGGCTACGCCCAGGCGCATGATTACGCTGGCGGCATTGACGAAAAGACCGGTGCCCAGTTCGCCCCGGATCATAATCCGCTCATGTTCATCAATCTTGCGGTTCAGGCCGCTCAAATACCGCTCCTCCTGATTGGTGGCGCGGATTTCCCGAACGTTTTCCAGAGCCTCCTGAATGCCGTCCGAAACAACGACGGCCGCTTTTTTCGTTCGCTCAGCACTGCGGCTGGTCATTTTCCGACTGCCGAACAAGAGGCCAAAGGCCACCGGTACGCCCCACAGGCAGGCGATAGCCAGCCGCCAGTCGTAAATGAGCAGGCAGATAGCAATGATGGCCGTAGAGATATAAGAGCCGTACAGATAGCCCAGAACATGGGACCAGACATGCTCCATGCGGTTGACATCGCCCATGATGGTCTCCGTTAAATCGGCTAAATCCCGCTTTCCAAAGTAGCCCAGAGGCAGCTTGCGCAGCCGTTCCGCCAGGCTGAGACGGGTGGCTTTGACCTCATTATATACCAGTCCGTAGGTGGCCTTGTATTGCTGTAAATGAGTCAGGAAGGAGAGAATGACAAACAGAAGTACCAGACCCATCAGAAGCGCCGCACCGGGCAGCGATTCTCCCTCTGTCAGGATTCCCATAAAGCCGGACATCATCAGATACAGGACACTGACGCCGCTCATGACGACCAGATTGACAATGACCGTCCAGAAAGCGCCTTTTTTGGTATTGCGGACGCCCTGGTCGGTCAAGGCGTATTTGCGCTGAAAATTTTTACTGAACATTTATTTCGCCTCCTTTTTGCTGATGGTCTCATCGGAGAAATCGCCGGTAATTTTCCATTGGACTGCCCTGTTATAATCGGCCCACATTCGGGCATACAGACCGCCTGCGCCAGTGAGCTCGGCATGGGTGCCCTGTTCGGCGATGCGCCCTTCCTCCAGGACAATGATTTTATCCGCGCCTACCACGGTGGACAGGCGGTGGGCAATCATGATAACGGTGCGTCCCTTTGTCAGTGTGGAAAAGGCCTTCTGAATCAGCACTTCATTTTCCGGATCGGCGAAGGCTGTCGCTTCATCCAGCACCACAATAGGAGCGTCCTTTAAAATGGCGCGGGCTAACGCAATGCGCTGCTGCTCGCCGCCGGAAAGATAGGTTCCCTCGGAACCGATCTGGGTGTCGATTCCTTCTGGCAGTTTATCGAGAATATCCTGGCATTGGGCGGCAGAGAGTGCCGCAAGTACCTGCTCCCGTGTGGCTTCCGGCCGGGCAACCCGCACATTTTCCAGGATGGAGGCTTTGAACAGGCGGTTATTCTGGAACACAAACGCCACCTGATCCATGAGCACATGGGGATCTATCTGGATCACATCCACACCGCCCACTTCTACTGTACCGGAGGTTGCGTCCCAGAATCGAGGTATCAGGCTGGCCGCAGTGGTCTTTCCGCCGCCGGAGGGCCCCACCAGCGCCACGGTCTGCCCCGGCTCTGCCGTAAATGAAACGTGGGAGAGGGCGGGGGTTTCTGCACCGCCATAAGTAAAGCTCACATCCTTAAATTCCACCTTATTGCCATGAGGCATTTTCGGATGTGCAGGAGCCTGCAGGGTGGGCGCCTCCATTACCTGGTTGATACGTCCTAGAGCCGTGCCTGCCAGCATCATCCCGGAGGCGGCGAACATGATTTTAGCAAGGGCTGTGGAGATGATGGCTGAAAATACGGCGTAGAAGGCAAAGTCGGTGACAAAGCCGGCAAAGCTGCCGCCTGTCAGGGCCCCGGGAGCCAAAAACAGCGCAACCGGAACCAGAAACACAAAGGCGCCTTCCGTGAAGGTCAGGTTGACGGACTGAGGAACCCGGCACACATCCGCCTGATAGTACTCAGCTTTGCTGCTGTATTCCTCGATGGCCTCCTGAAAGGCCTTGAAAGAATAGACCGTCTGCTGGAAGATTTTGACGACGGGAATGCCCCGGACATATTCGGTACCCGCTTTGGTCATACGATCCTGGGCCGCCTGGTATTCAGCCATGATCTGGGCGTTTTTGCCGCCCATCATGGAAAACATGGCAATGATCGAGATGACCGCAGCCAGCAGGCAGGCGGCGCCCATTCGCCAGTCAAAGACGAACATCATTATCAACATGGCCAGAAACAGAACCACCGTGCCCACAATATCCGCCAGATTATGGGCCAGCAGCGTTTCGGTATCAGCCGCCGCCGCGTCCAACCGCCCACGGATCAGTCCGGAAGCATTGGAATCAAAGAAACCAAGCGGAGCTTTCATCACATGGGCAACGCCCTGTTTGCGGATGTTGGACGCCGTGCGGAAGGCGGCCAGGTGGGTACACATGAGACCGGCAAAGTAAATCACAATGCCGCCCACCGCAAAGGCGAAGGCCAGCCAGCCGTAGCGGGTCACATTCTGTGCCTGGGTCCAGTCTGGTGCCACAGCAATCAAATCCCGGGCTGCCAGCCAGATGCAGATGTAGGGGGCCATACTAAACAGCATGGATACGGCCGACAGGGCTAATCCCAGGAAGGTCAGGCTTTTGCGGCTTCCGGCATAGTCCAGCAGAGTCGCCAGGTCGCTCTTTTTTTCTTTTTTCATTGGAAAACCTCCTTATATATGTGTTTACAGTTAGCTTTAGCTAACTCATAGATGAAAAAACAAGGGGGAATACCCCTTTATTATGGGTCGGTCAGACCCGGACTTCATGGGTTCATGGAGCCATGAATTTTAACCAGCCGGCGGTATAAAACTCCCGCAGCTGCTCTGTATAGCGCAGTGCCTGTTTATAGGGCATATCGTGAATCACCACCTCAAAAATGCCGCTGAACATGCCGCTGGCAAGAATATGGCATAATTGACGGTCAATCTCCGGTACGTTTTGTCCCAGGCGGCGCAGCACCTCCATATATTGCAGCGTGGATTCTACTTCCACCTCTACCATGCGGTGGACAAACTGCTCATAGTCGGTGCCCTCGGCACAGCAAAGCAGCAGTTTGACCGGCGTCCGGTGCTGACAGATATATTCTACCATCCAGTGAAGATAAGCCCCGGAATCCTGTCCCATATGCGCCGGCTGTTCTGCTTCCGGCAGTTCGGCAAAGGAAATCTGAGCTTCCATAAATCTGCCCATCAAAGCGGTGGCGTGAGGCTCTACGATGGAAGCAAATAAAGCCTCCTTACTGGAAAAATAGCCGTAAAAGGCTCCAGTAGTCACGCCGGCCTGCTTCACAATTTGCCGAAGGGACGCCCCACGGAACCCTTTTTGGGAAAACTCATCCAGAGCCGCTTTTTGAATTTTTTCTAATGTATCTGGGACATGTTCTTGCATAGAAACCTCCATGTAACACTGCTATGTAACGATGTTATAATACATCTTTCGGATAGTTTTGTCAAGAGGTAAGGGCTATGTAAAAAACCAAAAGGAGTATTTCCAGACTATCCAGAGTGGCAGAAGTATTTGGATTATGATAAGGTCGGTTTATGCGAAATTCGGACTTCGCTTTTTTAAAAAACATAGGTTAGCTCAATCTAACTATAACGGAGGTATGTAGAGAATGGAAGCGAAAAGCAACAAATTACAGGCGAAAGACCTTATCAACGTAGGTATTTTTACAGCCATTTATTTTGTCCTTTTCTTTGCGGGCATGATGTTGGGGTATATCCCGATTTTTATTCCGCTGTTGGGATTGGTGTGCCCCATTTTGTGTGGGATTCCCTTTATGCTGTATTTAACGAAGGTCAGGAAGTTTGGGATGGTATCCCTGACCGGCATCGTCCTTGGTTTGCTGAATTTGATTATGGGCAGCGGTGTTCTGGTTTTTATTGCGGGAGTGATTTTTGGCGTTCTGAGCGACATGGTTTTAAGGGCCGGCAAATATCAGAGCTGGAAATGCACTTTCATCGGGAATGGTATTTTTTCCCTTTGGATCATGGGATATGTGAGCCGCATGTTTCTGACTCGTGATGCTTTCTTTTCTTCACTGGTCAGCAGTTACGGGCAGGAGTATGTGGATACGCTCATGTCCTATACCCCGGGCTGGATGTTCCCTGTTTTATTTATTGTCACCTTTATCGGCGGCATTTTGGGCGCACTTCTTGGCAAGGCGGTCTTGAAAAAGCACTTTGAAAAGGCGGGGATCGCCTGATGGATGCAGCACCTGTGGAACTGAAATTTGAAAATAAAGCCGTCATCCCAACCGATCCGCGGACAAAATTATTTTTGACCGTAACGGTCAGCACGATTATGATCACGGGAGGTACAGGCGGACTTATGAACCTGATCCGCCCATGCCTCATGGCGTGTCCGATTGCTTTTCTGCTTCTTTCCAGGAGATGGACAGCCGCAGCCAGATTTGCAGTTACATACGCTGTTTTATTTGGTTTGGAGTTGACGGTGCTGCCGCTGCTTACCGGAACATGGAACTTTATTCTGGGAGCCGCAGTCGGAATTTATACGCACATGCTCCCTGGATTTATTATGGGATACTATCTGGTGAGTACCACGACAGTCAGTGAATTTGTGGCAGCTATGGAACGTATGCACATTCCCCAAAAGATTGTTATTCCGGTGTCTGTGGTGTTCCGGTTTTTTCCGACAGTGAAAGAAGAATATGCAGCAATACGGGATGCCATGAAGATGCGGGGCATTGCCACGTTTCGCAGTCCTATGAAAATGCTGGAATATCGGGTAGTTCCTCTGATGGTGTCAGTTGCCAAAGTTGGAGAAGAATTGTCCGCCGCAGCTCTTACACGGGGCCTTGGAGCGCCGGGGAAGCGGACCAACATTTGCAACATCGGCTTTGGTCCACTGGACATTTTCTTTTTCCTGATGGCGATTCCCTGCTGGTACGGTTTCTTTATCTGAGGAGGGTGTCTATGATTGAACTTCGCAATATCAATTTCCGCTATGCCCAAGGAACAGAAGCCGGCGGCCTTATGGACATCGACCTTACCATCCCAGACGGGCAGGTTATCCTCCTGTGCGGACAATCCGGCTGTGGAAAAACCACCCTGACCCGATTGGTAAACGGGTTGATCCCCCATTATTATGAAGGAGAAGTGAGAGGGGAGGTCTTGGTGGATGGAAAGAATATCCGTGAGCTTCCTCTCTATGAAACAGCAAAATATGTAGGGAGTGTTTTTCAAAATCCCCGCACCCAGTTTTTTACGGTGGATTCTACCAGCGAGCTGGCCTTTGGATGTGAGAACCAGGGGCTTCCTGAAGAAGAAATTATCGAGCGGGTGAAAGCGACGGCCCGGCAGTTTGGCATGGGAAACCTGATGGGGAAAAATATCTTTTCCCTGTCCGGCGGGGAAAAGCAGAAAATTGCCTGCGCCTCAGTATCTGTCAGCGATCCGTCCATCATTGTCATGGATGAACCTTCCTCTAACCTGGATGTGTCGGCCACAAAAGATCTGCGCAGGATGCTCCGGATTTGGAAACAGCAGGGAAAAACGGTTATCATAGCCGAACATCGGCTCTATTATCTGAAAGAATTGATAGATAGGGTTGTTTATTTGAAGGATGGAAAGATAGAAAAGGATTATCCGGCTATTGAGGCGCTTCAATTATCCGCGGCACAGCAGGCTGAAATGGGGCTGCGCCCTTTTGAGCTTAACCTGTTCCCTGTGACAGCGCGTCCTGCCGCAGGCTGTGGCTTCATTGAATGTGAAAACTTTCATTTCGCCTACCCAAAGCAAAAGGATGCGCTTACGATTGACAGGCTTTCGCTGCCTCAGACGGGTATTATTGCGGTAATTGGCCATAACGGTGCAGGAAAATCTACACTGGCACGCTGCCTTTGCGGATTGGAGAAGCATTGCAAAGGCATTGTGAAAGTGGACGGAAAACCGTATAATAGAAAGCAGAGGCTATCCCTGTGCTATATGGTCATGCAGGATGTCAATCATCAGCTGTTTACCGAAAGCACAGAAGAGGAATTGCTCATCAGTATGGAACAGCCGGATCCTGACAAGGCAGCTGCGGTTCTGGAGCGATTGGACTTATTGCCGTTTAGAGAACGGCATCCGATGGCGCTCTCCGGCGGTCAGAAGCAGAGGGTAGCCATTGCTGCCGCACTTGTTTCCGGGCGCAAAATTTTAGTGTTTGACGAGCCTACCAGCGGCCTGGATTTACAGCACATGAAAGAAGTGGCTGACGAACTTGCGGCGATACAGGAGATGGGCAAGACATCTCTTGTCATTACCCACGACTATGAACTCATTGTCAGCTGCTGCACCCACGTTCTGCATCTGGAGCAAGGAACCGTGCGGGAACAATATGCGCTGGATGCCGAAGGACTTGGGCGCCTAAAGGACTTTTTCATAGAATCGAGGTGATTCTGGTTTGAATAGAAACGATTTGTTCTTTTCTCAGCAAAATATGAATTTACTCTGCCGGGATGAATCCTGCTCTGTCTACCAGATGAAAAACGAAACAGGAGACGGTACGGCAACTTTCTATGAAGTGTACCCTGGAATTGGGGTTATGTATAATGATTTTCATATGGAGCGCTGCCCGTCCAGGAAGTTTGAAAATAATCCCCACACCTTTGCGATCCACCATTGCCGGGAAGGCCGTATCGAGTGGGAGGTTCCGGGTGGGGCTTATCTTTATCTTGCGTCCGGAGATATTATGTTAGATAATTCCGTAACGGAAAACAATCATTGCAGCTTTCCAGGCAGCCATTACCATGGAATCACAATTACAGTTTCTGTTCCGGAAGCAATAGAGGGCGCCGGCGATCTTTTGTCCGTATTTTCCATTGATCTGGAACAGATCGAGCAGCAATTTGCTTTAAAAACACGCCCCTTTATTATGCATGGAAACTCAGTGCCGGATCATGTGATTTCAGAATTGTATCAGGTGCCGGAGAGTATTCGTCTGGAATATCTCAGGGTCAAGGTGTTAGAGTTATTGGTTACACTGAGGACAGTGAACCCTGCGGCCTTAGGAGTGGAGCGCCCCTACTTTTACAAAACGCAGGTGGAAAAGATCAAGGCAATCATGGCGTTTATGACGGGAGAGCCGGAGCGCCATTTCACGATGGAGGAGCTTTCCGAAAAATTTGATATTTCCGTTTCTGCCCTGAAGCAGTGCTTTAAGGGCGTGTACGGTACAGCGATTTATACTTATATGCGGAATTACCGTATGGACCTGGCGGCAGCGCTCCTGACACAGACAGATGAGCCGATCACAGTCATCGCCGGAAAAGTTGGCTATACGAACACCAGTAAGTTTTCCGAAGCGTTCAAAAAGGTAAAAGGAAAAACGCCGTTGGCATATCGAAAAATAAAAATCTAAATGGAGTAAAATCAGGCCGGGCAGAGTGGCAGGCAAGGTAAATATCTGGAATACTTAGAGAGTATCAAAGGGATTGATACTCTCTAAATTTTTTCTGGGAGGAAAGAAAATGAAGCATAAAAGCTGGATTTCTATTGTATTTTCCTTTGCCTCACAGTGCAGGGGCAAGATTATCCTGTCCGTCTTATGTGCGATCATCAGCGTGGCCGCCGGACTGATACCTTATTGGAGTGTTTACCAGATTATCACGCTCTTTATTGGTGGCTCGCCTGTGATGGCAGAGGTTTGGAAATGGTGCTGGCTCGGGCTTGGGGCTTATGCGATACGCTTCCTGCTCTATGGTATTTCAACGAGCCTGTCTCACATTTCTGCCTATACGATTTTGGAAAATATTCGCCTGGCCCTTGCCCGGCGGCTGATGAAAGCGCCGTTGGGAACGGTCATGGGTGAGTCTGTGGGAAAACTGAAAAATGTGTTGGTAGACCGGGTAGAAACCATTGAGCTGCCGCTGGCGCATATGATTCCGGAGTGTATCGCGAACCTGCTGCTCCCTGTTGCGGTCTTTCTTTATCTGGTATGGATTGACTGGCGCATGGCGCTGGCTATGCTGGCAGCCATTCCCTTTGTTCTGATTGCTTTTGCTGTGATGATGAAGGATTTTAACAAACTCTATGCCGCCTATATGGAATCCAGCAATTATGTGAACAGCGTGATCGTGGAGTATGTGGAGGGGATTGAAGTCATCAAGGCGTTTAACCAGTCCTCCAGTTCCTATGAGAAATTTGCAAAGGCGGTGCAATCCTTTAAGGATTACACCCTCAAATGGTATCAGAGTTCCTGGAAAGTCATGAACTTTGTTTCCGCTGTGCTGCCGTCCACTTTTTTGGGAACCCTTCCCATCGGTATGTACCTTTACCGGAACGGGAGCCTGACTCCCCAGGATCTTACAATGTGCCTGATCCTTTCTTTGGGAATTGTAGGCCCGCTGATGAACTTTACAACCTATGTTAATGAAACGAAGGCGATTGAATACGCCGTACATGATGTAGATGAGCTGCTCCATGCGGAAGAACTGCCGGATACCGGAAAGTCGGTGGAAGTGCGTTCTAAAGACATCCAGCTTCAGGACGTTTCGTTTTCTTATACCCTAAAGGGCACACGTACCCTGAAGGGTACCGGTGGCAAAGAGAATGGGAAACAGGTACTTTCCCATATCAATCTGACAATCCCGGAAGGAAAGTTTACGGCGCTTGTGGGCCCATCGGGCGGAGGAAAATCTACCATCGCCCGTCTGATTGCCCGTTTCTGGGATGTGGGCGGTGGGAAGATTACCATCGGCGGCGTAGATATTCGGAACATGCCGCTGTCCCAGCTTGCGGATATCGTCAGCTTTGTTACACAGGACAATTTCCTGTTCAACTGCTCCATCAAAGAAAATATCCGTCTGGGAAATCCTGATGCTGCGGATGAAGAAGTCTATGCGGCGGCGAAAGCGGCCTGCTGTGATGAATTTATACGGAAACTGGATCATGGCTACGACACCATGGCCGGAGATGCCGGGAACCGGCTGTCCGGCGGCGAAAAGCAGCGCATTTCCATTGCCCGTATGATTTTGAAAAATGCCCCTGTTGTCATTTTGGATGAGGCGACGGCGTTCACTGACCAGGAGAACGAAGAAAAAATACAGCAATCCATCGCTGCATTGACGAAGGGAAAAACACTGCTTGTCATCGCACATCGCCTGTCCACCATTAAAAATGCAAACCAGATTGTTGTTTTGAAAGACGGGCAGGTTGAGAATGTCGGCACCCATCAGCAGCTCTTGGAGGAAGATTCCCTCTATCGGGATATGTGGGAGGCACATATCGGAGCGCAAAATTGGTCTGCCGGTTCCGGGAAAGGGGGCGACTGACATGTTTCGCATTGTAAATCGACTGATTCAATGGACAGGAAAATATAAAAGGCGTATTTACATTGGCTTTATTTATGCTTTCATTCACAGTATTTTTACCGCAATTCCTATTATGCTGGCTGCGGAGGGATTGAGTGCCGTACTGGATGACTTTAACGGCGCTAAGGCCCTGGAGTTTGAGGATATCTGGCTCATATTTGGCGCAATGATCTTGGCCGTACTGGGCCGATACCTGTTTTCCTATCTCCGGGCTGTGACGCAGGAAAGTGTCGGTTACGAAGCGACAGCCGATGAGCGGATGCGGCTGGGAGATATTCTGAAACGGGTGTCACTGGGCTTTTTTAGCAAAAATAATATGGGCGAGCTGACAGCGGCTGCAACGACTGACCTTTCGTTTATGGAGATGTATGCCATGAACATGGTCAACACCGTGGTAAACGGTTATATCACAGTGATCGTCCTGATTCTGTTTCTCGTGTTTTACAGTCCTCTTGCCGGCGGGATTGCTTTGGTTGGCGTGCTGCTGTCTGCCCTGTTCCTGCATCTGTTGGAGACACGCAGCCGTCAAAATGCTCCTGTCCATCAAAAGGCGCAGGACGATATGGTAGAAAGCTCCATTGAGTATCTGCGCGGCATGCAGGTAGTGAAAGCCTTTAAGCAGGAAGGAGTGTCGCTCGCCGGTATCCGCAAAGCATACAGTGACAGCAGGAAAATCAACATCAAGATTGAAACAGAATATATGCCTTTTAACTGCCTGCACCTGTTTTCCCTGAAAGCAGCCTCTGTCGCTATGGTTGCTGCAGCCGCATGGCTGACTTACCGCGGCAGTATGGCGCTTCCTACGATGCTCATGCTGGATATGTTCTCGTTTATGATCTTCGGGAGTGTGGAAACCATGAATAATGCCGCCCATGTGCTGGAGGTTATCGATGCTACTTTAAATAAGCTGGATGGCATGGAAGGCGCAGACATCATTGACAGGGACGGGAAGGACATTTCCCTGGAGAATACGGACATAGCGTTCCGGAATGTGACTTTTTCTTATGATAAAGTGCCTGTTCTGCAGAATATCAGTTTTTCCATTCCGCAAGGCAGCACGACAGCCATTGTGGGCCCCTCCGGCAGCGGCAAGACCACCATCTGCAATCTGATTGCCCGTTTCTATGATGTGGACAGCGGTGAGGTCACAGTAGGCGGCGAGAATGTGCGGGACATGACCTGTGACAGTCTGCTGCGAAACATCTCCATGGTTTTTCAAAAGGTCTATCTGTTCCACGATACCATTGAGAACAACATCCGTTTTGGAAATCCGGGGGCAACACAAGAAGAAATCATAGAGGCGGCAAAAAAAGCCCGGTGCCATGACTTCATTATGACGCTGCCGGACGGCTATCAGACTATGATTGGCGAGGGCGGCTCCACACTTTCCGGCGGCGAAAAACAGCGGATTTCCATCGCCCGCGCCATATTGAAAAACGCGAATATCGTTATTCTTGATGAGGCTACGGCAAGCATTGACCCCGAAAATGAGCATCTGATCCAACAGGCCATCAGTGAGCTGACTGTCGGAAAAACGGTTATTGTCATTGCTCACCGTCTGGCAACGATTGAACATGCCGACCAGATCTTAGTGGTAGATAAGGGGCGGCTTGTGCAAAAAGGAACGCACCAGCAGCTTGCCCGGCAGGAAGGGCTGTATCGCCGATTCATCGCAATCCGTGAGCAGGCAGAGGGATGGAGCATTGCCTGATAATTTGAGGGAGAATCCTTGTTGTATGGCTAAACTTGACGCAGATTCACTGCTTAGCTTCCCAGAAAATGCAGTATTTCGTAAAACTGGAAACACAATTTTGAAAGGAATCACCGCAGCGTTTGCAATTCCTCCTGTTGGGAAGTCACAATCAGACTCCGGTCACTTTTTTCATAAAGCGGAGCGAATGCTGTTGACACATACGATATTTCGCAGTAAAGTAATTTTACAAATAATTTTACTGTTGATAGAGGGCGGAACCAAAAATGATTGATTATATCATTATTTTAATTTTCTTATTTGTTTCTATACTGTTGCTTTGGATCTCAAAGGTGGTAAAAAGAAGAATAAAAAGGAATTGCTGTTTGGAAATTGAGGCGATTGTGGAAGATCACAGTTTTCATCATGATTACGGCGCAAATTCATCAAGAAGAACAAATATTTATGGATATGATTATGCAGGAAAGCATTATACTGTGCTTGCGAGGACAAGAATCGGGGGAGTGTCACCTGTTGGAAGCAGACAAATGGTTATTATCGATCCGGATAATCCGCAGGATTGTTATCGGAGAAAGGATCTGATTTTCCCGATGGCATTGAGGTGGATTGGTATCCTTATGCTGTGTGACTCCTTGTTTTATACAGCCAGGATACTGATGGATTTGTTTTCTGTTGTTTCATGACATCTTTGAGAGTCCGCCGTCCCCCTCACGGAAGCTAAGTAGAATTATCAGCCAGAAAAAGCATGATAATAAAGGAATTCGGAAAGCAAGCTGCAATCCACTTCTGGTTCAAGAAGGTGGTTATGGGAAGTCTTTAGGAAATAAGGCAGGCGTCAATTTCACGAATCTGCTGAAAATCAAGTTCCGGGATCTGGGAATACGCAGATCAGAAACTGGTGGTGGAGGATGGAAGCATCGTTCAGCGGGGCACACATGAGGCCTTAATGGCACAAGGCGGGTTATATCGGCGGTTCATTGAGATTCGGGAGCAGGCCGAGGGCTGGAGATTAGAAAGCTGAAACAATATATGGATATAGAACATATCCAGACTGTATGAGGCATCGGATATCAATTTGCAGAAATCCCAGGGGAGAGATCCTCTGGGATATTTTATGAGTGCTTAGTATATTGATGAATGAATATTATTCATTGACATTTTGAGAAAAAGGTATTATACTGATTGGTGGAAAGGAGGTTGAGGTTATGCGGGTTACTAAGGAGCCGGAAGTGCGTAAGCAGGAGATTTTAGATACTGCCCTTAAATTGTTCGGGGAAAATGGATATGAAAAAACCTCGATTACAGATATCGCAAAAGCAATCGGTGTAGCACAAGGTCTGTGTTATCGCTATTTTCCATCCAAAGAAGCTCTGTTTGACAGCGCCATTGAACAATATGCGGATATCCTGGTGGCGCAGTTTACAGGTTCAGAAAAGAATAACGACAAAACTCTGCGTCAGATGATCGAAGAGATGACCTTCACTGTGGAAGAACGGAACACGCCATATTATTCTGTTTTTCACGGAGCAGAGAACAAAAAATTTCACGATCAGCTTTCTCTCAAAGTATGTGAAAAGCTGGTTCCCCTTGTAGAAAAGCTACTGCAGCGGGCCAGACAAAAGGGTGAGCTCCAGTTTGACGATATACAGGCCGCTGCGTCGTTCTGCGTATATGGGCAGCTTGGCATCTTGCTGGCGCAAGATCTGACACAGGAAGAGAAGTCAAAAAGGATTCGTGAATTTCTTATCTTTGCGCTGCACCTTTGAAACAATCCCCCGCTTTGGACGGGGGAGGGAAATAAAAAAACAAAATAGGTATTTATCATGTGTCGCAATAAGCGGCTCATATTTTTACCAGTAAAATGAATGATATTCATTCATAAGAGGGAAAGGATGTTTATTATGAATGCTAGAATTGATTTTATTAATGGCAACACAAAGCGTTGTCTCATGGCAATGGCGCTCCCGATGATTGCAGCTATGTTCCTGAATATGATGTATAACCTTGTTGACAGCCTTTGGATCGGCAATTTGCTCGGGGAAACGGCCTATGCCGCTTTGACAAACTCCACCCCTGTCATTCTGATTTTAACTTCTGTTGCGATGGGGGCGACCAATGGGGTATCTATTTTGATTTCTCAGGCTGTTGGGGCAAAGGACAGGAAAAGAACGGAAAGTCTGGTTGTCACATCGTTTTGTGTCGCAGTGGTTTTCGCTGTCCTTGTAACGGTTTTTCTTGAGGTTTTTCTTCCGGGGATTTTGAACGCACTGAATACACCGGCTGAAACCTATGAAATGGCATACAGTTATCTGTCCATCTATGTACTTGGGTATCTGGCGGTTTATCTCTATTTATATTTTACTGCTGTTTTGCGCAGCTTTGGCAACTCTATGTTTCAAGCGGCGGCGATGCTGGTATCGACGATCTTAAACGCTATTCTTGATCCTATTTTTATTCACTTTCTTGGCTTTCACGGCGCGGCGATTGCAACGCTGCTTTCTCAGATGATTTGTCTGCTGTTTATGCTGATCTATCTGAAAAAGAAGAAATTGTTTGCATTTAAAATCTCCGCATTTGACAGACACGATGTCTTGCCGTTCATTCAAAAAGCAGTCCCCTCTGTCATTCAGCAGAGTATTCCGGCGATCAGCACGACGTTCCTCACGGCGCTCGTCAGCACATACAGCGTCACGGCAATAGCGGCTTATGGGATAACGGGAAAGCTGGAAACCGTTCTATTCTATCCGGCAATGGCGCTGAACATGGTCCTGACCACGATTATCGGGCAGTGTGTCGGCGGCGGGCGGTATGACCGGGCAAAAGATTATCTGAAATGTGCATTGGGATATGGCTGTGGCCTCTTGGTGATTCTTTCTGTTTTGATCGTTGGCTTTTCCAAGCGGCTTTCCGGCCTGTTCGTGAAAAGCAGTGATGTCGCAGTCATCGTGGGAACATATTTTTTGATCGTCAGCATCGGGTATGTTCTTAACACCGTCACAAATTGCTATCTGGGTATGCTCAATGGAATGGGGAAGCCTTCCAAGAGTATGCTCCTGATGGTTTTCTATTATATTGTGGTACGGATGCCTCTGGCCTATTTGTTTTCCTGTTTAGGATTTGGCCTGAACGGGATTTGGGCTGCAGTGTTGATTAGCCATATCGTAGCCTGCATGACGGCTTCCGTAACAGGAACAGCATTTGACCGTTGACTGGCTCGGCTATTTATTAACTTTGCGTAGCAGTATGCCACATGCACAAATAGACAATATAAAAATTA
>HHCFC01400__coassemble_1615_pt1 | contig 19393 bp, 18 predicted proteins | sample HHCFC01400__metabat2_high_PE_014 | metagenome-assembled genome bin HHCFC01400
TAAAAGAACCTTGGGTTTCCAAGGTTCTTTTTTGTGTCATTTTCCTATGACACAAAAAGCACACTTTTGCTCTTCTATAGAAAACTCGCCTGTTGCTTACGCAACACGCCGCAGGCGAATTTTTTTATATATATTTGCGCTGCTGTTTACAGGAATCCCGTAAACAGCAGCGCATTCTCTCTTTAAAATCTCTCTTATTTATACAGCAGAATCGCCGTCCCTGCCTCTATATTATTGTAGATAGTCTCCGCTGCGGCATAGGGCAGATTCACACAGCCGTGAGATCCGTTCGTCTGATAGATATTTCCTCCAAAGGAGCTGCGCCACGGTGCGTCATGGAGTCCCTGCCCATCGTGGAAGGGCATCCAGAACGTCACTTCTTCTCTCCAGGTATCCCCCTCTAAGACGGAAGGGCTCTCCTTGAACGCCAGGGGGAAAGCCCCCGTGGCAGTCTCTCTCTCCGCAGTGGGGAGCCCGGAAACAAAGTCGCTCTCCACGATCAGCTCTCCGTCGATGTAGAACCAGAGATGCTGTCTGGTAAGGTTGATCTCCACATACGTACCGCACAGATCGTCACGGCCATTTCTCTTATACCCGCTAACCGCATACACCGGCTCTCTGGTCACTGTGGTATTGCTGTAGATATCAGCCAAAAGCTGATCCGTCTCGCCGTCAATGTCCATCTGATATCCATAGTCGCTGCTGGGAATCGTAACCTCCGTACCATCGGAAGCCGTGAACGTGCGGGAGTAATACAGAGTATCATACTTGGCCGCCAGCTCGGTCACGTAGTTGTAAACGCTGTCCCGGCTGATGCTGGACTCAGCTCCGTCGATGACCAGCCACTGCTGCACTGTATCCCAGTTCACTACCTCAGTCACCTCCCCAAAGGTGAGGGTGATATTCGCTTTACAGTAAGCATTGTAGATATCCATGAGTATATTCATGTCATGATCGTCCTGGGTGACAGCCGGAAGATAGTAGAACTCTTCAGGCACATCTATCTGCAGATCCTCCTGGGGACGGGACTGGGACGTCAATTCATCCATCTTCTCTTTTACCAGCTCCTGGAGCTGTGCATCGTCAAATTCATTGCCGTATACTTCCGGCTGTATATAGTATTCCGTTCCGTTATATTCCATCGAAGCGTCCACGCTGGCTGTCCTGGGCTTAGAAAAGTTCGCCGCTGCCACAGCCTGGCTGAACACGGTTTCATCGAATGCAAAGGGAACCTCCACCTCAAAGGTATTCCCTTCAAAGAGACTGATAATAAGCCCCAGGTTCTGGGCTCTCATGCATTCCTGAATATTGCTTAGAAGCTGCATCTGGTCCACTGTATATCCCGCTTCTTCCAGCGTAAGGGTCAGCACACTCTCTCCGCCCTCATTGATGGTAAGGGTCGGCGAACTGTAATCCTCTTTCAGCATCAGCAGAACCTCTTTACAGGTCTTCCCTGCAACATCATATCCGTTTATAACCGTATCTTCAAAAAAGAGGCCGCTGTTTACCTTCTGATAGAGGTAAAATCCGACACCTCCCAGCCCTATGGCCAGGCAGATTACAATAACTAGAACTGCGATCCGTATACCTTTTCTTTTTTTCTTCACTTTTGTCCCTTACCCTTCTGAATCTTTTTCTTACACTTACATGGAACCGCCTTCTTCCCTGCCCCCTTCTGCAGTGAAAAACAGCCCCGCTCTCCCTATATTGCACCATCCCTGGAGAATAGTCAAGGGCCGGAATCTTAATTTTCTTCAAAGAACCCCGGCCCTAATCCTTTACTTTTTATGCATGCTGAATTTCATTTTCAAACATGACTGTCACTTCCGTTCCCTGCCCCTCCACGCTGTCCAGCTTGATCTGCGCATGGTGCTGAGCTACGATATGTTTTACGATAGCCAGGCCAAGGCCTGTGCCTCCGGTCTGCTTGGAACGGCTCTTGTCCACCCGGTAAAATCTCTCGAAAACCCGCTCCAGGCTGTCTTTCGGTATCCCGATTCCCGTGTCTTTTACCGTCAGATAAGTCACTCCCTGCCTGGGGCATACAGTAACCTCTACCTTCCCTCCCAGGCGATTGTAACGGATGGCATTGTCGCACAGGTTATAAACCAGCTCCTCCATCATCTGCTTATTGGCCTGGATAACCGCCCGGCTTCCGCTGCAGCTTATGCGAATCCCATGGTTCTTCGCATTGAGCTCCAGCATATCCACGCAGGATTTTGAAATCTCATAGAGATCTACCGAAGTGTAGGTAATCTCCACCTGATCAGAATCCAGCTCAGAAAGCTTAATGATATCATTGATCAGAGTGAGCAGCCTTTTGGCATTTCTGGAAATCTCCCTGGCAAAGCGCCTGGACTCATCTTCCCCGGCAAGCCCTGTCTCTATCAGCTCCGCATAGCCGGAGATGGAGGTCAGGGGGGTCTTCAGCTCATGAGAAACGTTTGCCGTAAACTCCTGGCGCATTTTTGCGTTTTTCAGAATATCTTTATGCTGCTGACGGATCGTGGTGATAAAAGGGACCAATTCCTCGTAAGTATCTGCCATCTCGATCTGATCGATATGCTTGGCGAGGTTTTCAATGGGACGCACCAGGCTGGAAGTAACGTATCTGGACAATGCGAAGCACACCAGAAATATAACGACCGCTATAAGAATGATCCCCTGCAGGGTCGTATAGAATACGTTCCAGATGCTGTTTGCAGGCTGGCTGACCCGTAGTATCTGGCCGTTTTCCAACTGCACCGCATAGTAATACATATCTTCATTGACCGTGTCGGAATGGCGGATGGCGTACCCGCTTCCGTACGTCCTGGCCTGTTCAATCTCCGGTCGGTTACCATGATTCTCCAGCGCCTGGTCTTCCACCTCATCATCGTAAATCACCTCTCCCTCCTGGGAAATTACGGTGATCCTCAGGTCGCTGTTGTAATCTGTATAATCCCGGCGCATTTCCTCCCCTGAATTTACAAGGCCTTTCAGAAGGTTGGCATAGATCTTCATATCGTTAATAACCTGATCCTGGTACATGTTATGAAAAATAGCCACAGAAATCAGAAGGGTAGCTGCCAGGGTCAGAGTGGCCGTAACCAGCAGATATTTATTGATTTTCTTTTTCATGGAAAAAGAGGAACCTCCTTAAGATTGTTCTTCTCCTATAAGCATATAGCCCACATTGCGGACCGTCCGGATCAAAGTCCCAGCGGAACCCATTTTCTGCCTGAGGGTCTTTATATGCATATCCAAAGTCCTGGATTCTCCCTCGAAATCAGTCCCCCAGACCCGGTCAAGGATCATTTCCCGGGAAGAGACGATTCCCGCATTCAGCATAAGCAGCTTCAGCAGCTCATACTCCTTGAAGGTAAGCTCACAGAGCTTGTCATTTACAAAAACCTGCCTCTTCTCATCGTCCATGAACACAGGGCCGAAGCGCAGAAGCTTTTCATCGTCCATCCCCTTGCTTCTCCGTATGAGAGCTTTCACCCTGGAGATCAGTTCCATAACGCCAAAGGGCTTTGTCAGGTAATCATCCGCCCCCTGATCCAGCCCCTTTACCTTGTCCAGTTCTGTAGTTTTGGCCGTCACTAAAATAATCGGAACCTTTCTTGTTTCAGAATTTAAACGGAGCTTTTTCACAATGGCCAGTCCATCTTCATCCGGAAGCATAATGTCCAGAAGGATCAGCCCGGGGACTTTTTCTTTGATTTTTTTATAAAAGGTCCCCGCCGTCTCGAATCCCTGTACATCGTAGCCTGCATTTTTCAGGGCAAACATCTCAATCTCCCGAATGTTCTCGTCGTCTTCCACAATATAAATTAATGCCATTCTGGTCTCCTCCATTTTTCTGTTTCCGCAGGTTCAGAACATCTGCCCTGCATCTGTTGATGTCAATCCGGCAGACCTGCACCCTTCATGTGGGAACGCATATCCACTTTGGGAGTCCCTTTTATCCTTTCGGGAAGGGTGTACTTCTGGCTGTATGCCCGATACTGCTCCACAAAATGCTTTCTGTCCTCTGTCTTCAGAGATTTCAGATAAGCGTGGCGCCCATACTCATCTTTATCTGCCTGTACAAGACAGACCGCAATATTAGAACAGTGATCTGCGATACGCTCGTAGCTGGTGGTAAGATCAGAGAGGATAAAGCCAAGCTCAATCGTACATCTGCCCTCCCTGAGCCGTTCGATATGCCGCTGCTTCATGGCATCGCTGAGATCATCTATAACCTCCTCCAGAGGCTCTACCTCTCTTGCCTTGTCCAGGTTTTCTGTATAGACAGCTTCCATAGTGATGGCCACAATCTCTTTCACGGCTGCGGAGAAAACCTGAAGCTCCTTGACAGCCGCCTGGGAAAAGGCCAGATTTTTGTCATAGATTTCTTCCGCCGCCTTGGCAATCCCCACCGCATGGTCAGAAATACGCTCCATATCTCCGATGCTGTGAAGAAGCACCGACAGGGTATGACTGTCCTTAAGGGTCAGCTCATGCTTTGATATCTGAACCAGATACGTTCCCAGGCGGTCCTCATACTGGTCTACCTGCTCTTCTTTACGGCTGACCTCCTGGACTCCTTCTTCATCATAACGGCTCAGCAGAGAGATTGCCTCGTCCAGAGAGCTGGCAGTCAAATCCGCCATCCTGGAAGCGGCATTTCTGCACTGTTCCACCGCGAAAGCCGGCGTGTCCAGAAATCTTGCATCCAGTCCCAGAAGCTCCTGTTTTTCAGTCTCATCTTTCCTTCCGCCCTTTTCTGCGTCACGAACGGTCAGCTTGGCCAGCTTAACCAGTATGCCATGGAAAGGAAGCCACAGACAGGTGGCAAAGATATTAAAGGCTGTATGGGCCACTGCAATCCCCGCAGGCACAGCGGCGTCATCCAAAAAAGCAAAGTTTACAAAAACATTTACCGTGTAAAACAGAATCAGAAAGACGATGGTTCCAATCAGATTAAAATACAGATGTACAAAGGCCGCCCTCTTGGCATTCTTCTTGGCCCCGATGGAGGACAGCAGGGCAGTGACGCAGGTACCGATATTTTGACCCATGATAATGGGAAGGGCCGCCCCATAGGTTACAGAGCCTGTCATACAAAGAGCCTGAAGGATTCCCACGGAAGCAGAGGAACTCTGAATAATAGCCGTCAGAACCGCTCCGGCCAGAAGGCCCAGAATAGGATTTCGGAACATTAAAAACAGATTTGTAAACTGCGGAATCTCAGCTAAGGGCTCAACGGCGCCGCTCATGGTTTCCATACCAAACATCAGCACGGCAAAGCCCAGCAGAATAGAGCCCACATCTTTCTTTCGCTCACTCTTGGCAAACATGTGAAGGCCAATACCGATCACAGCCAGAATGGGCGAAAAAGAAGAAGGCTTCAAAAGCTGCAGCAGAAAACTGTCTCCCTCAATGCCAGAGAGACTTAAAATCCATGATGTAACTGTGGTACCGATGTTGGCTCCCATGATGATTCCCACAGTTCGTTCCAGGGTCATGATCCCGGAGTTTACAAATCCCACCACCATAACCGTGGTGGCGGATGAGGATTGAATCACCGCTGTGACTGCCATGCCAAGCAGTACACCCTTTAAGGTACTGCTGGTAAGATTCTCCAGAATCTTCTCGAGACGTCCGCCGGATGCTTTCGCCAGACTGTCTCCCATTACGTTCATTCCATAGAGGAACAGCGCCAAACCGCCAAATAGAGTAAAAACATTAAAAATATCCATTGAAATTCCCTTTCCCTTCTGTATATTCCACTAATTATAAATTATACACAAAGTAAGGGAAAAAGGGAATTTTTTTATGTAAAATTTATGTAAATATCTATTTTATTTTCGTGACCTAAATTTTACTTATACCATGAAAACATCGTTGATTTCTTTTCCGCTCCTGTGCTTCCCGGTAATAGAAAACTCTACCCACTCGCCAATATTGGAAGCATGATCCCCGATTCTCTCATAATATTTGGCTACCATCAAAAGATCAAGGGCCTGGTCGCTGGAAATCTCGCCCGTCTTCATCTCTTCAATGATTTCTCTGCGCACCGCCAGGAAATGCTCATCCACAACGTCATCGTTGTCAATGACTTCCTGTGCCATGGCAAGGCTGCTCTCCACATAGGACTCAATGCTGTTATTTACCATTTTCATGGTGGCCTCGGCCATCTGGGTCAGTCTCGATCCGCTGATAGGAAGCTTGATGGCGCCTACCTGGATAATCTCAGCAATATCCGTAGCCTGATCTCCGATCCGCTCCAGATCCGTGATCATCTTCAGAGCCGCTGAAATCCTTCTAAGATCCGAGGCAACGGGCTGCTGCTGAAGGAGAAGCTGAATGCAGATGGTCTCCACCTGTCTCTCCTGATGGTCAATCTCGTGCTCCAGTTGATCGATTTCTTTCACCATATTCTCCTGCTCATTCTCTTCGGAAAGAAGGAGCTTATAAGTCTTCATAATGGCTTTCTCGCAGAGCATCCCCATCTCCAGCATTTCTTTGTGAAGGCGCTCCATCTTCTCTATAAACCGATTTCTCATATCAGCCGAACCTCCCTGTAATATACTCTTCCGTTTTCTTATTCTTGGGCATAGAAAACAGCGTCATGGTATCATCGTACTCTATGACTTCTCCCAGAAGGAAGAAAGCAGTCTTATCTGAAATTCTGGCCGCCTGCTGCATATTGTGGGTTACCATCACGATTGTATATTTTTCTTTCAGTTCCACGGCCAGATCTTCAATTCTGCTGGTAGAAATAGGATCCAGGGCGGAAGTAGGCTCATCCATCAGAAGTACTTCAGGTTCCACGGCCAGAGCTCTGGCAATACAGAGACGCTGCTGCTGCCCACCGGACATTCCCAGAGCGCTCTTTTTCAGGCGGTCCTTTACTTCATCCCAGATAGCCGCATCCCTTAACGCCTTCTCTACAATGTCATCCAGCCTGGACTTGGAATGAACTCCATGAGTTCTGGGTCCATAGGCAATATTATCATAGATGCTCATAGGAAACGGATTTGGTTTCTGAAATACCATTCCGACTCTTTTGCGCAGCATATTCACATCCATTTTCCCGTATATATCTTCCCCGTCCAGCTTCATTTCACCGGTGATTTTGCACCCTTCCACCAGGTCGTTCATACGATTTAAAGACTTCAAAAGCGTTGACTTTCCGCAGCCGCTTGGGCCAATGAAAGCTGTAATTTTATTTTCCGGAATGTCAAGATTAATATCCTTCAGCGCATGAAAATCTCCGTAATAGAGATTCGTATTGTGAATTGTTATTTTATCCATTTCTTAACCTCTTCCCTTTGAGAGTTTCTTGGCCAGCAAGCCTGAAAGTCCATTTAACGCCAGCACCACTACTAGTAAAACCACTGCCGTGGCATACGCCTCATTCATATGAAGGCCCTCGCTGGAAAGCACATACATATGAACGGCCAGGGTACGTCCGGGCCCAAAAAGATTATTCGGAACCTGAGCTACAGATCCTGCCGTGTAAAGCAGGGCAGCCGTTTCGCCTACAATTCTTCCTGTGGCCAAAACCACTCCTGAAAGAATTCCCGGTACCGCCGTGGGCAGGACAATGCGGAAGATCGTCCTCAATTTTCCCGCTCCCAACCCAAAGGAGGCCTCCCTGTAAGAATCCGGCACTGCCAGAAGCGCTTCCTCCGCAGTCCTCATAATCAACGGCAGAATCATAATAACCAGGGTCAGGGACCCTGCAAGAAGGGAATACCCCCATCTTAAAGCTGTACTGAAAAACAGCATACCAAACAAGCCGTAGATAATTGAGGGAATTCCTGAAAGGGTCTCCGCCGTAAGCCGGATTACCGTCACAATCTTGCTGCCTTTATTTGCGTACTCCACAAGAAAGATAGCCGCAAATACTCCCACAGGAATCGCAATCGCCAAGGAAAGCCCTGTCATCATTACCGTATTGATCATTGCAGGCATCAGTGAAACATTCTCTGAATTATATTCCAGTGCGAAGAGACTGGGAGTGATATACCGTACTCCTTTGATTACAATAAAGCCCACCAGGAAAACCATAACCGCCAGAGTTAAAAACCCTGCCAGCCATACCAACAGGGCCGCTGCCGCCGAACAGGGATGGTTTTTCCACTTCTGGACAGCCTTTTCCAGCCACATTCCGGCCGTCCGCTTCTTCTGTTCTGGGATACTGCCGATTGCCACAGTTCCCTCGCCGCCTGCGCTGCCGGACAAATTATTTTCTCTATTCATATGCCGATCTCCGTTTCAAAGCTGAAATGCAAAGGTTAATGATCAAAATAAACACAAACAGTACAACACCAGTGGCAATCAAAGCCTCTCTGTGCAGGTTTGCCGCATAACCCATTTCCATTACAATGTTCGCCGTCATCGTGCGCAGACCTTCAAACACGCCCTGAGGCATCCAGGTCTGATTTCCCGCAACCATAATTACCGCCATAGTTTCGCCGATGGCACGTCCGATTCCCAGGACTACCCCTGCCATAACTCCCGATTTCGCCGCCGGAAATACCGTAAAGAAAACACTGCGCTCATGGGTAGCCCCAAGAGCAAGAGCCCCTTCATAGTATGAGTCCGGGACACTCCTGATCGCCGACTCCGCAACGCCTGTCACTGTGGGCAGAATCATAATTCCAAGAAGGAGGGATGCCGTAAACATTGTAGTTCCATTTCCGGTAAGCTCTCTTAGCCATGGTACGAATACTACCAGACCAAAGAAACCGTATACAACAGAAGGAACTCCCGCCATTAAGTTTACTGTAGCCTTAAAAAATGGGTACAGCCTTTTGGGGCAATAGTGAACCATGAATATAGCTGTCAGCAGCGCCACGGGCACTCCGATCAAAATAGCGCCGGCAGTTACATAGATGCTTCCAAGAATAAAAGGGAAAATCCCGTATAAATCATTGGAGGGCCTCCATGTCTGACCAAACAGAAAATCGAAAATTCCGATCTCTCCCATAGCAGGCAGCCCGTTTGCAAACAAAAAAACGCAGATCAGCGCCACCGCCAGGACAGAGGTACAGGCCGCTACCAGAAATATGGCATGCATGACCCGCTCTGATAATTTATTTGTCATTCAAACTTCCATTCCTTTCTTCTCGCTCCGGCACAGCCATAATCACAGGCCCAAAGTCTCACTTCGTTTCCGGATGACACTTGTTTACCCTATTCACAGCTCTTCCCGAACTTTTTACAGTTCGGGAAGAATCAAAAATTATATTTGCAGAATCAATTTTTTACCAGAGTTACTCAGCCGCCTCTGTAGCCTCAGTCTCTTCCACCGCTTCAGTCTCAGCCGCTTCGGTTTCCTCTGCAGCCTCAGCATCCTCAGCTACAGCAGGTGCTGCAAGGGCATCTTCCCATGCGGTGATCTCGCCCACATAGATCTGACGGATCGTCTCGCTGGAAAGCTCCGTTACGCCGCTCTCGTTGTTTACGATTACCGCAATACCATCCTGCGCGATCACAGTGGGAGTAAGTCCTGCTGCGATTTCTTCTTCATTTACTTCTCTGGAAGCCATTCCGATGTCGCAAAGTCCGTCAATCGTAGACTGCATACCTGTGGTAGAATCGCTCTGCTGAACTGCGATATTTACATTTTCATTTACTTCTGCGTATCCCTCTGCCAGCTTCTCCATTACAGGAGTTACAGAGGAAGAACCTGCTACTGTCACATCCCCTGAAGCATCTGTCGCCTCGTAAGCGCCTGTGCTTTCAACCGGGATATATCCGTTCTCTTCGATGATTGCCTGTCCCTCATCGCTCATGATGTAGCTTACAAAATCAGCAGCCGCATCGCTGAGATCTTCTTTGGTGGCAATATTGAAGGGACGAACTACCGGGTACGTTCCATTCTCAATATTTTCTGCAGTTGCCTCAGCTCCGTCAACCTTTACCGCTGTAACTGAATCGTCCAGGGAACCAAGAGATATGTAGCCGATGGCATTGGCGTCCCCTGCCACAGTGGTCATCATAACAGCCGTGCTGTTAGTAATGTTTGCCGCCTGTGTCGTATTGTCAACATCGTCAGCTTTAATTCCCAGCAGCTCAACAAAAGCGCCTCTTGTACCAGAACCGTCCTCTCTGGATACTACTGTGATATCTCCCTCGGCTGCCGCCATAGCGGTTACGCCCAGACTTGCTGTCATCATTGCTGCCATACATACTGCAATTGCTTTTTTCATAATAATTATGTCTCCTTTCACCACAACCAACTCGCTGTGTCTCGTTCATTACGAATTGCATTTTAAAGGAGAAATGTAAAATATGAAACACGGTTCAAGTAAAGAATACGTAAATTCCCGGTAAGGATTTTACTTTTTATTTTCCCTGCAGCGCAGCGCTTCCCTTAAGTACTCGATATCCCTGGGGCATTTTTTCACGGCGCCCCTGATTTTCTGATGGTTTTCACACCCTTTCCCCAAAATCAGCACAAGAGTCTTTTCATCCTGGACTTCGGCCACCGCTTTCATAATAGCATTTTTCCGGTCTGGGAGCTTCTGGCAGGGGCATCCTGCCAGCTTTACGTAATAGCTGATCTCCTCAGCGATCTTTTCCTGGCTCTCCATGCCCGGGTCATCCGAAGTGACATACACCTTGTCCGAACACAGCCCCGCCAGCAGTCCCAGCTCTTTTCTTCTGTTCAGGGCTTTTCCTCCCGGACATCCGAAAACCGTTATGATTTTCCGAAACTGGGGATATTCATAAAAGACTGCCTCGTACAGTCTTTCAAAGCTCAGCCTGTTATGAGCGAAATCCACGATCCCGCATATTTTCCCATCTCTGCTCATGACAGTTTCCATTCTTCCCGGCACCTGCGTCTTTAAAAGGGCCCTCTTCATACAGTCTACGGGGAGATGATAGACGGATGCAGCCGCAATGGCAGCCACGGCATTTTCGATATTAAAGCTCCCTTTCATACCCAGTTCAAATCTCTCGCAGAATTCTTTGCAGATCACCTGAAAAGAAATCCGTCCCTGTTCCCTGGAAACATTGCAGCAGAAAAAGTCCGCCTCCGGCCTGGTGCCGAAGGTAACAATTCTCCCGGCTTTTCTGGCCGCCTTCAGGATCTTCCCGCTGTGTTCCGCATCCAGATTCACACATGCCGTTCTGGTCTGCCGGAAGATGGACAGCTTGGAGGTAAAATAATCCTCAAAATCTTTATGTTCTCCCGGGCTTATATGATCCTCAGAAATATTCAGAAAGATCCCCACGTCAAAGACCAGTTCCTTTACCCTTCCATACTTCAGCGCCTGGCTTGAAACCTCCAAGGCCATGTGGGACAGACCCGCTGTCCTGGCGTTGAAGAGATGCTCATGAAGTACCAGTGCCTCGGGAGTGGTCAGGCTGGAACGCTCCCTCCGCATACCGTCATAGTTGGTCACGGATGAGAGAACCCCAGTCTCCTTTCCTCCTTTTTCTTTCTCCCATTCATCAAACATGGCTTTCAGGTACCATGCAGTGGTGGTTTTCCCCTTCGTCCCCGTAATGCCTGTCAGCAGAAGGCGGTCCGGGGCATAATCAAAAAACAAAGCCGCCAGTACCGCCATAGCCGACCGGATATCATTTACCAGCAGGCAGGGAATTCCCTCTTCCCTGACATACTCTTTCTCACTTACATACCCCACGCACCCTTTATGGATGGCTTCTTTTAAATATTCCGGCTTAAAGGCCTTCCCCTTACAGAAAAAAAGCGTGCCTGGCACCACTCTTTTTGAATCATATGTAATCCAGTAGACTTCCTTTTTATTCATCAGCCACTGGTTTCTGTCTTCAGACGCCAAAAGTCCCCTGGCCCTCAGCGTCTCTCCCATTTCATTTAATGTCCTCATCTTTGCCTCCTGTAATGCAGATTCCACTCTGTCAATTATTAGACGCCGCAGCCTGCGGAAAGGTTTCATGCATTGTGATTTGGCAGAAAAAGAAATATCCTTCCTGCTTCTGACAGAAAGGATATCCTCTAAATGTATCGTACTTTTTTCTTTTTTGTATCCAAGTTGTATCATCTGTTTAAGAATGCCGCCATTCTTGCTGCGTGGTGTACGGACATGGTCCATTTCTAATTAAAGACACAGATGGAGCCTCAGAAGCTCTGTGCCTCTTCACTGCTCATCATACTATACAGAACCGCAAGCCACTCATCCGCCGGTACTGTCCACTGTTCCCACCAATAGGTTCCCATTATGGGATAAATATAGTCTGTCCATTCTCTAGTACCGTACATCACCGTGTAGCCGCTGCCCCATGGGCAGCACTCCAGAATCCGGTAAGCATTTGCCACAGAATCTCCATATTCCAAAGTAATATTCAGTTCCAGTCCATACGGATCCAGAAATTCTGCCCTGTAGCTCTGGGCTAGCCCTGCCTGGGCGAAATCAGGAATTCCCATAATAATTTTGGATTCTCCGGCTTTCCCTGATCCAGCCATATAAAACTCTACCATATGTTTTGCCGATTCAAAGTTTAACTCCCAGGCCAAATGCTCTGCGGCTTCCTGCCCCAGGATGGACACATAATACAGAAATCCCGTATCGGCATCCATGATCAGATGCAAAATCAGACTGTCATTGTAGTCCAGCGTTTCTTCCCCTGCTTCTCTCAGACCTATAGCCAGCACATATACCGGGATCTGCCCCTCAAGGGTATCTACGTACGTATACCACATCATTCCATCCATCTCATACTGGGATGTGTTTTCCTCCCCGTATGCTTCGTCTATTGCCCCATCCCCACTGCGTTCCAGGGCCAATGACAGCATGGAGAGATAGCTTTGAGGAATCAGCCCCGCCTCTGTCCAGCCCGAAAGGCTTTCTATACACTGTTCCATCACCCGTTTAGGATCTTCCGGCTCCACCAGTCCGTATACTTCCTCATAATTTTCATTTCCGTAGCTATCGACATAGCTGCTCTGATTTATCTGGGACACGGCCTGAAGACGCTGGCTTACATCCATCTCCTGGGAATCCACAAAAGAAATCTCTTCCCTCTCTTTTGTGACCACTTCCTGGAAGGTTCTGCTGTCCGACCACTCCGAATACCAATCCGGCAGAAACAGCGCCAGCAAAACGGAAACCGCCAGTCCCACGGCACAGAGCGCATATGTAAATACAGGGGGATATTGCCCTCGTCTCTTCATGACTGTTCACTCCTGGAATTTCTTTTTCTCTTAGGTATTCTGAAAAGAACCGTAATCTTCATTCCCTCCCCCGGCTCGCTCTCCATCTGCCATGCAGCCTTGTGAAGATCCAGGATCTTTTTGCACAGGGCCAGCCCCAGGCCGGCCCCTCCTTCTTTCCTGGACCTGGATTTATCTACCATATAGAAAGCTTCCGTAAGCCTTGAAAGCTCCTCCTTCTTTACGCCCATCCCTTCATCCTGGACACTGGCCAGATAAAAACCCTCCTCTGGATATCCCGTAATCCAGATCCTCTTCCCTGGCTGGGAGGCTTTCGCCGCATTATCCAGAAGATTAATAAAGACAGAACCCAGAAGCTCACGGTCTCCATACACGAATCCCGGTTTCACATCCGCGATCAGGGAGAGATTTTTCGCCTCCATGGCTGGAGCCACGATCTCAGATACTTCCCGTATCAGCTCCGGAAACAGAATTCTTTTAAAGTTTGGTTCTTTCCCCTCCATGGCGGACCACTCCAAAAGCTTATAGGAAAGAGAGAGAAGACGCTTCCCCTGCCGGTAAATGTAATCTGCACTCATATCATTCTCTTCCTTGGAAAGCTCCATGGAACGGATGGTGTCCGCATATCCGATAATGGAGGTGAGGGGCGTTTTCAGCTCATGGGCGAAAGCAGAAGTAAAGGCCTCCTGGCGGGAAACCTCTTCCTTAAGCTGCTCCATCTGGGCATTCATGATGCCCGCCATCCAGTTAAAATCCGCTGCCAGCCGTCCGATCTCGTCTCTGGAGCGGATGTTGGCCCTGACATCGTATTGACCTGTGGCAAAGCTGCGGACCGTCCTGGAGAGCTTTCTTGTATTTCCCATAACCAGGTATAAGATCCCCAGCATCAGCCCACCCATAATGAAAGTAATTAAAAATACCCCTGTCTGATAGACAGACTGTCGTTCATCTCTCTCTTTAAATATGGGCGTCAGATCCCTTACAGTCTCAATATAGACTCCTGTGCCGCTCCTGGAAAGCACCACGATATAGTAGCGGTTTCCCTGGGCCGCAATCTGCGCCCCCACATTCACACTCTCGGTTAGGCTCTCCAGAATCCCGTTTTCGACCCTCTCCTGGGTATCCTGGTAGAGAACCTCCGCTCCGTCCGCTCCGTAAATCCTGGTATTTCCAGCCTCGGATCCTGCGTTTCTGCGAATGCTTTCCGCTATGGCTTTTACAGAATCCTCCTGGCTTTGCAAAGAGGCTGAATGCCAGGTCAGTTCATAGGAGACCTGAAACATCTGGTTCTCCATAAAACATCGTTCTCTCTCCCTGTCAAGATTGGACTGAAAGCTTTCCTGAAGGATCCACGTCCCCAGAAGCGTCAGTGAAAGAAGAAATACTGGAATGGTCAAAAAGAAAATTTTCCACGCAAGACGCATCTCTTCCTCCTTTCCTCAGGGCTGCTGATCAAAAGGTTTCTTTAGATCCAGATCCAGATTCAGCCCACCAGCCTGTAGCCTACTTTATAAATTGCCACAATCTCCTTCTCCAGCCCCAGCTTCTTCTTCAGCCTCTGGACATGGAGATCCACCGTCCTTCCGGTTCCCGGGTACTCTCCCCCCCATACATGTTCATAGATGGTCTCCCTGTACAGAGCCCGGTTCCGGTTCCGCATAAACAGATATAACAGGTCGTATTCTTTGGGCGTCAGCTCCACCGGCGCCCCATTTTTCAAAACAGTCCTGGACTCCGGCCGCAGTTCGATGGCTCCTATGCGCAGGCTCTGATCCAGTTTTCTGCAGCGGCGCAGCACCGTCTCCACTCTGGCCAGAAGCTCCGCTATATCAAAGGGCTTGGAGATATAGTCCTCCGCCCCCATCTTAAGCCCTCTTACTTTCTGGGCCGTATCTCCCATAGCCGTAAGGAAGATTACCGGTATTTCCTGACTCTTAGCATACTCCAGCACTTCGTATCCATCCAGTTTGGGAAGCATAATGTCCAGGAGGATCAAGTCAAAATCTTCCTCCTGGATTCTATCCGCCGCTTCCTCCCCGTCCATGGAAATGCCGCACTGATATCCCGCCTTCACAAGATTCATCCGAATCAGATTCAAAATCGGCTCTTCATCTTCTACAATTAATATCTTAGCCATAACTCACACTCCGTATTTCCCGCAGATATCCTCCAGACAGCATTTATCACAATGAGGCTTTGTCCTGGCTGTGCAGACGTCCCGCCCATGCCATACCAGCCGGTGACAGAAATCGCTTCCTTCTTCAGGCGGAATAATCTTCCACAGAGCCATCTCCACCTTCTTGGGATCCTTTATACCGTCCACCAGGCCAATCCGGTTGGAGAGGCGGATGCAGTGGGTATCTGTGACGATAGCCGGTTTATGAAACACATCCCCCATAATCAGGTTCGCACTTTTTCTCCCCACTCCCGGCAGCTTCAGCAAAGCGTCAAAATCCTCCGGCACTTTTCCATTATATTTCTCATCCAAAATCTTCATGCAGGCGCTGATGTCCCTGGCCTTGCTGTGTCCCAGGCCGCAGGGCTTTACAATTTCTTCGATCTCTTCCGGCAGGGCATTTGCCAAAGCCTTCACATCCGGAAACTTTTCATACAGCTTCTCAACCACCACATTCACCCGGGCATCCGTACACTGGGCAGCCAGGCGCACACTGACCAGCAGCTTCCAGGCCTGATCATAGTCAAGAGTACAGTCCGCATCGGGATATTCTTTCTTCAGTCTGTCAATCGCCTCTAGGGCAAGGGCTTCTTTCGTCATCTTTCTCTCTCCTTATGCAGCTCATAGTAAAAAATATACTGCTGAAATATTCCTTCTCTGCCCCGGCATTTTTCTCTGGGAAACCCCTGGGGATAGTGCTGGGCCAGGGCCTGACGGATATGGGTATCCACGGGAAAAGCCGCCAAATGATGGAGGGCAAAAAGGCAGATACAGTCCGCCACCTTCTCTCCCACGCCAAAAAGCTTCATAAGCTCCTGCCTGGCCCCCTCATACTCCATGTCCCGCAGCTTTTCTAAAGAAAAGCCGCCTTCGTATATCTGTCTGGCTGTACGCACCACGTATTTGCTTCGGTAGCCCAGATTGCATGGTTTCAATGCGTCTTCCTCCAGGCCGGCCAGCACTTCAGGCCCCGGAAAAGTATAAAAAGAAAAACCCTCAGCCTCTTTTCTTTTTCCATATGTACGGCAAAGGTTCTCAATACACCTGCGGATCCTGGGAATATTATTCTGCTGGGAAATCAAAAAAGAAACGATCATCTCCCACAAATCCTGCCGCAGAATGCGGATTCCCTTAGCCCCGGCGGCTGCCTGCGCCAGATATTGATCCATGCTTTCCGCCTGATTCAGACAGGAGGCATAATCCTCATCCAGATCAAAATATCTTCTCCACATCTTCTCAAACTCGTCCTCGCCGCAGAAAAAAGTAACCGTTTTTCCCCGCTGGGAAAGTCTGAGTCCCCGGCTCCCGGCCGCCACCTGAAACTCTCCTGGTCCCGTCTGCTCCATGCGGAAGCACTGGCCGGATTCGCAGATCTGTTCCAGGTCGAAGGCCTCTATCTCTTTCGTAATCATTCTTTCACTGCACCTTTATAAATCACGATATCCTGCAGCCTTCTCTTAGGCACATAGTGGGTATCTTTCTCATCTCTGTAATAATCTACCGGCTCCCCCGGCCCCGCCTCTGTCAGCACAATCTCTTCATCCGGTTTCCCCACCGCCACAAGGAGCATAGGTTCCAGATTTTCCGGCAGCTCCAAAGTCTCCTTTACCTGGGAGGGTGAAAAATTTCCGATCATGCATCCTCCAAGACCCATTTCCACGGCGCAAAGAAGAATCGACTGGGCAGCAATTCCTATGTCCTTCTGAAACCTGGCCTTTGAGTCTCCCAGGTTAAGGTCCTGGCAGATTACAATATAAGCTGCGGGATTTTTTCCCGGATGGGGCAGCGTAAGCTGCGGAAGACCCCTGGCCCACTTAGTCAGACTCTGGATTTGTTCCACTTCCTCCGTCTCCCAGGCCAGATAATATTTTAAAGGCTGGCGGTTGACACTGGAGGCTGACAGCCTGGCACAGTCCGCCATCTCTTCCAGCTCTTCTCTGGTCACTTTTCTGCTGGGATCATACCCCCGGTAGCTTCTGTTTTTTATGATTAAATCTTTCAGCATTCTTCTTCCTCCCTCAGTACATCTGCCAGGGACCCAATCCCGGATTCCCCTGTCACACGGATTCCATGGTTTTTCAAAAGAGCAGCCGTAATCCCGTCTCCCCTGACCTTCTTTCCTGAAAAAGATCCGTCGTATACCACTTCGCTGCCGCAGGAGGGACTTCTCTCTTTCAGTATGGCCGCCCGGCAGCCAAAAAATCTGGCCAGCTTCAGAGTCTCCTGGGCGCCTTTCACAAAATACAAAGTGACCTCCTGTCCCTGCCTGTCGTAAACTTTACCCTGCCGTATCTCGGCAGGCTCTCTGGGGGTAGGCAGTCCTCCGAAAACCTCTGGACACACCGGCACCAGATGATGTTCTTTCTTTAAAAGTTCAAGTCCGTCATTCCAGTTGTTTCCACCGTCATATCTGCAGTTCATCCCCAGCAAGCAGGCACTTACCAAAATATTCATATTCCGCTCCCTTCTTAAATCCGCCCTTTCTTCCTAATTAGCCCCTCTGGTGTCCAGCCTGCCGGCGCAGGCACCACTACGCATAAAAGCCACGGATTGCTCCGCACTGCGTGCTCCCTGCTGTCTGCACATCGAGACTGGCTTTTATAGTAAATCTCTCTTAGTCTACAACACAATCTCTTTTTTTACAATAAGTTTGTATCCCCCGGCAGACGGAACCCTTCCCCGATCACGTCATTGGATTCTACAATAATAACGAAAGCATTCTCATCCAGCTCATGCACCTTTCGTTTAATATCGTACATTTCTTTATTATTGCTGGCACAGAGAACCACTTGCCGCTCCTGGCCCGTATAGCCTCCCACACCCTGAAGAATGGTGGTGCCGCGGCCGATTTGTTCCTGGATCATCTCCGCTACCTTCTGGGGCGCAGAGGTAACGATCAAAGTCAGCTTTCCGTTGCGCATACCGTAAACTACCTTATCTACCACCACGGCATTTAAATAATTCATTACAATTCCACAGATCAGGGCGTTCATACTTCCAAAGAGCCAGCTCCCAGCGGCAATGACTGCCGTATCCATTACAAAAGAAATATTTCCCAGGGAAAAATGCGGGTGGTACGCCCGTATGGTCATCATAATGAAATCCACGCCCCCTGTGGATGAATTTCTCAGGAATACCATCCCGTATCCCAGTCCGCACAGCGCCCCCGCACCCAGAGCGGCCAGAAACATTTCTCCTTGGTATACCGGAAACACTGGCCCCAGAAGATCCATCACCGCTGAGGTAATTAAAATGGTTTTCACCGAATTCAGATAAAAGCGCTTCCCAAGAGTCTTGTAGCAGAACAGGGCAATCGGAATATTCAGCACCACATTCATGGTACCGATGGGTGTCCCGAAAAACTGGTACAGAATCATGGCAATTCCAGAAATCCCTGTCATGGGAAATCCCGCAGGAACCGCAAAGCTGTAAATAGCTGCCGCGAGACAAAACCCGCTGGCCAAATCTATAAGAACATCCACACAAAATTTTTTCATCTTTTCCTTCATGGCAAAATCCTCCTTTCTTCTGATTGGACAACTTCATTTTAGCATAGGCGGTCTGGTTTGTCAGGGCCGGTTGAGACTTCTTTTTCCTTGTGATACAATAGGCCTTGGAAATTTCACTAAAAATTGAGGTATACCATTCATGAAACGAATCGCCATTATTGAAGATGACCGGGGACTGAACATGGGAATTGTCCTGGCCCTGAAATCCCAGCAGTTTGATTTCGCCCAGTATTATTCCCTGAAGGAAGCCTCCCAGGTCTTAGAGCCTCCTTTCCCGGATCTCATTCTTCTTGATATTAATCTCCCTGATGGAAACGGCCTGGATTTTCTCCAGAAAATCCGGTCACGCACTTCTGTCCCCGTCATCATCATTACTGCCAATGACCAGGAAATGTCTCAGGTGGCGGGACTGGAGCTGGGCGCGGACGATTATATTGTCAAGCCCTTCAGCCTTATGGTACTGCGGGCCAGAATCTCCAATGTGCTGCGCAAGGCCGGCTCCTCCTTGGTTTTTTCTTCTGAAAACTTTCTTTTTGACTTTGAAAACATGCAGTTTTTCAAAAAGGG
>HHCFC01400__coassemble_1641_pt1 | contig 18845 bp, 15 predicted proteins | sample HHCFC01400__metabat2_high_PE_014 | metagenome-assembled genome bin HHCFC01400
AAGGTATGCCCGAAGGCAGGCGTATTATTCAGCAGAAATAGCACCTGTGGGACATACACCTTCGCAGGTACCGCAGTCAAGGCAGGCATCTGCATCGATTACATATTTTCCATCGCCTTCGCTGATAGCTTCTGCGGGACACTCGTCTGCGCAGGAACCGCAAGCTACACACTCATCAGAAATAACATATGCCATGATTTTATCCTCCTTCTCTTAATTTGGATTCAGAATCGCTCTGTAACCTGTTTTCATTCTAATACAAAACCGCAGAAGTTACAAGAACCAAACGTCAAATTTCCATGTATTTCTATGAGAACAAAGCGCTGGGACTTGCATAAGAAAAAGAAAGGTATTATAATGTAAAAACATCAAAATATAAGGAGGGAATAACTCATGTCAGTTAGAATTACTAAGGATATGACGATCGGCGAGATTCTTAAAGTAAATGAGAATCTGGGCCCCGTTCTCATGGGAGGCGGAATGTTCTGCATCGGATGCCCGTCTGCTCAGATGGAGTCTTTAGAGGAAGCTGCTATGGTGCATGGAATAGAGCCGGATCTGCTTCTGGCGAGACTGAACGCATATCTGGAGGCGGAAGAAGCCGGCAAATAGATTTGGATGATCTGAATAGATAAATTACGCAGGAGGCCTGCAGCCTCTGCATCAGCCTGGAACTGGGCAGCGAATTATGCTGTCTGGTTCCATTTTTTTACTCCAATTTTTATTCTTGCATTCCTCCCAGGAGTTTGTTATAATGAGATAAGAACATATGTTCGATTTCAGAGGGGAGGAAGGGAGCATGAGAATTTCCCAGGAGATGGATCTATATGAGAAACTGCAGATATTAAGCGATGCGGCTAAGTATGACGTAGCCTGCACTTCCAGCGGCGTTGACCGCAGAGGAAGCGGGAAGGGTATGGGAAACTGCACGGCGGCAGGTATTTGCCATAGTTTTTCTGCTGACGGACGCTGTATTTCTCTGCTGAAGATTTTATTTACAAATGAATGTGTGTTTGACTGCCGCTACTGCATCAATCGTTCCTCCAATGATACAGTGCGGGCGGCTTTTACTCCTGAAGAAGTATGTACCCTGACTATGGAATTTTACAGAAGAAATTATATCGAGGGGCTTTTTCTCAGCTCCGGGATTCTGGTAAGTCCCGCATATACCATGGAGCTTCTTTATCAGACCCTTTATAAGCTTCGTAGAGAGTATAGATTTGAAGGATATATTCATGTAAAAGCAATACCGGGAGCACCGGCGGAATTGATTGAACGGACCGGATTTCTGGCGGATCGTATGAGCGTGAATTTGGAGCTTCCCACAGCGGAAGGACTGAAGAAGCTGGCGCCCCACAAGTCCAGAAAGAGGATTCTGACGCCTATGCGTCAGATTCAGATGGGGCGTGATCAGAATCAATACGATCTGACCCTTTACAACAGCGCTCCCAGATTTGTACCGGCGGGGCAGAGTACCCAGATGATTATCGGCGCTACACCGGAGAATGACTATCAGATTCTCAGTGTGGCAGAAGCGCTGTATCAGAAATTTTCCTTAAAGCGAGTGTTTTACTCTGCTTTTGTCAAGGTAAACCAGGATGCCATGCTGCCCTCCCTGCCCGGCGGGCCGCCTTTGCTGCGGGAACACCGGCTGTATCAGGCTGACTGGCTGCTGCGGTTTTACGGTTTCTCAGCAGGAGAGCTTTTGAATGAGAGGCATCCCAATTTCAATGTTTTTCTTGATCCCAAATGCGACTGGGCACTTTCACACCTGGAGTATTTTCCCATTGAAGTGAACACGGCTGACTATCACATGCTTCTGCGGGTTCCGGGAATCGGTCCTAAGTCTGCCAGGAGGATCGTTCAGGCCCGGAAGCTGGGAAGCCACGATTTCCTGTCCCTGAAGAAAGCGGGAGTGGTACTGAAACGGGCAGTGTACTTCATCACCTGCGGGGGGAAGCAGATGTATCCGCTGAAGATGGATGAGGATTTTATTTTGAGAAATCTGCTGTCTTCGCAGAATAAACCTTTCAGGGAAGGGGTATCATACAGACAGCTTTCTCTGTTTGATGCTGGGCAGATGCTGGGGCCGGTTCCGGGAAATCTGGATCAAACGGGATTGGGATAGAGAAAGGGGAGGAAGGATGGTTATTTTTGAATGCGAGGATCATCCCGAGGGGATTTTTACAGGGATTTATGATGCCTGGGACAGCAGAGTAGGGCACGGCTGTCTGGCCCTTCGGATTGCGGGGCAGGGAAACCTGGAGCTGTTTGCCTCCTACAGAAGTGTAGCCGCCGATCCGGAGAAGGCCCAGAAGGTGGCGAGGACCATACGCAGGAGGATGGGGGAGGATGCCTACCAGTCTATCTACCAGGCGGCTCTTTCCTGCCGGCCTGAAAAGGCGGACTGTATCTACCGGGTGCTGGTACAGGCCTTGAGTCCTGGAGTAAAGGATTATACAGCCAGGAGGATTTTGTGGAAGCTGCAGGATCCCAATGTGGCCCAGGTGTTTGAGATGGCCAGGAGAGTGGGAAACGAAGCTCACCGGTATTTGGGATTTGTGCGTTTTCGAGAGCTGGCAGGAGGTATCCTTTTTTCGGAAATCCAGGCAGAGAATCAAGTGCTGCCCCTTTTGGGAGATCATTTTTCCGACCGGCTTCCAGGTGAAAATTTTATGATTTATGATTCGGGACGGGGAGATTCTCTTCTTCACAGAGCCCATTATCCCTGGGCGCTTCTGCGGAATACATCCCCGGACCGTGAGGCGGCCTGGGCCGTGACAGAGCAAGAGGCCCATTTTCGGAAGATGTGGAAAGGCTTCTGCCGCAGCATTTCTGTGGCTGAACGGGAAAATCCGGCGCTCCAAAGACAGCTTTGGCCTTTAAGATTTAGAAATTGGATGACAGAGGGACAAGATTTTTAGTCAGGTTTCGGAAGCGGGCATACATTAATAAAAGAACTGATTTTTTAGTTCTGAGAATTTTGGCAAAAGCATCTGAAAACTTTGTCTAAATTTTACAAAAATGCAGAGAGATATGAATTTACGGAGAGAAGAGAGGGATTGACGAAAAAAACCATTTATGCCATAATGTGGAAAACCACATGAAAACGGTTGACAGAAATCAAATTCTGCCGGCAGAAAGCCATTTAGAAACTTGAACTTTTGCATTTCATGGTTTGTAATTCTTCAGAATTAAGCAGAGTTTTTAGGCTTTTTCCGAACCATTACGAAAAATTTTAAGGAGGGATGCTTTGTGTTGGAGAAGAAAATCCGACTGGAGGCACTGGATGATGTAAGAGAATTTGTTCAGGCGGCGACAAGATGTAATTTTGATGTGGATATTTCATACAACCGGATGGTGATTGACGCAAAATCGATTCTTGGTGTGATGAGCCTGGACCGAACAAAGGATCTGACAGTGCAGTACTGGCCTGAGGATCGGGAATTGGAGAAGGTTCTCAGCAAGTTCGCAGTTGCATAGAAGACAGAAAAAAGTATTAGTTATAGAAGTGTTGTGAACGCCCCAAAGCCGGATTGGCAGAGGGGCGTTTTGCTATATTATATGTGGCGGTGTCTGTGCCAGCAGCCATGTCAGTTTTCCTTCAGAGACTGATAGAAAAAGTCATTCTCCGGCGTGGGAATACCATGTTTCTTTCCCAGACGGCAGACCAGTCCGGCAAAAAGATCGACCTCCGTTTCCCTTCCGGCTTTGGTGTCCTGGCGCATAGAGGGCTCACCCTGGGGAGAAAGTGTATCTACCAGGGCGACCCAGTCTTCCAGTTCTTTTTCAGAGAGAAAAATACCTTCCGCAGCAGCCGCCTTTCTGGCTTCCCTCATGGCTTCGATCATAGCCTGCCTGGCCCGGCCCTCCTTCTGCACCCCTCCATAACTTTCAGCAAAAACGGCGCAGGACTGGTTTACGCCTACGTTAAGCATCCATTTGCTCCAAAGCTGGTGCAGGATGTCCTGGGATATAGAAAACTTAATTCCCGTTCTGCTGAAAAATTCCTCCACCTCCCGGATGGCGGGAGTGATAGAACCGTCTTTTTCACCAAAGACGACGGAACCGGGATTCTCGTAGGTCAGGTGATTTCCCTGCCTGGTGGCGTCCATGCCCTGGACGGTACAGTACAGAAGGCGCTGGGGATGCAGATGCTCTCTGATGAATTCTTCGGAAGAGATACCGTTGAGAAAGGACATGACAATGGTTTTTGGGCCGCAGACCGGTTTGGCTGCCTCTGCCGCCTGAGAAAGCCCCTGGTATTTGGTGGCAAAGATCAGAAGATCCATTTCCGGCGCCTTGGACGGAGATACATACTGGAAATCACAGAGACGCCCGTTGCAGTAAATTCCCTCTCTACGGTACCTTTGGAGCCTTGTTTCATCGGCCAGAATATAAACCTTGTTTTTTTCTGTTTTTTCCTGAAACTGGGAGGCAAATAAAATACCCAGAGCTCCCAGCCCAATGATTCCTACGTTGCAAATCATACTGTTTACCCTCCTTTTGAAACTGCCTGTAAGCCCCTGGAACAGCGGCGGGGATTAGGGCAGATAAGAACAGTATAACACAGGGGGCAAAAGTGTGTTATACTGTTTCTTGATACGATTCTTTCGGATATCCAACGGAAAAGATGGAGTCTTTGGAGGCATAAACTATGGAAGAAAAACAGAGGGTGCGGGTTTCCGTGAGAAATCTGGTTGAATTTATTTTGCGTTTCGGGGATATTGACAACCGAAGAGGCGGATTGGGAGAAAAGGAGGCCATGCAGGAGGGCAGCCGGATCCATCGGAAGATCCAGGCGAAGATGGGTGCCGGATATCAGGCGGAGGTACCTGTGTCCTTTGAATCCCCGGAAGAAACCTTTATCCTTGTGATTGAAGGAAGGGCAGATGGAGTTTTCAGGGGAAGACCGGAGACAGACTCTGACCAGGAGGATGCGGAAGAGATTTTATGGATCGATGAGATCAAAGGAGTGTATCGGGATCTGGGGCTGATGGATGAACCCAATCCGGTTCATCTGGCACAGGCCAAATGTTATGCTTTTATCTTGGGAGAACAAAAAGGCGAGAGTCAGGCGGGAATCCAGATGACCTACTGTAATCTGGAGACAGAGGAAATTCGCAGGTTTCGGCAGGTCTTTACTTCAAAAGAACTGGAAGAATGGTTTCTGGAAATTGTTCGGGAATATAAAAAGTGGGTGTCCGCCCAGATTCAGTGGAGGGCTGTACGCCAGGAATCTATTCATCAGCTTACTTTTCCCTATGATTGGAGGCCGGGACAAAAGCAGGTGGCGGCTTCTGTGTACCGGACGATTGCCCGTGGAAAGAGGATGTTTGTGCAGGCAGCCACAGGTACCGGAAAAACTTTATCTACAGTCTTTCCTGCCGTGAAGGCAGTGGGGGAAGGGCTGGGAGAGCAGATTTTTTATATGACTGCCAAGACCATTACCAGGACGGTGGCGGAGGAAACCTTTGGCCTATTAAAGGGACAGGGACTTAAGATGAAGGTGCTTACTGTGACGGCAAAAGAGAAAATTTGTCCAATGGAGGAGACGGAATGCAACCCTGACGCTTGTCCCTATGCGAAAGGCCACTATGACCGCGTGAATCAGGCAGTTTTCGAGCTGCTTCAGGAGGCCGATACCCTGGATCGGGGCCGTATTCTGGAGCAGGCCCAGAGGCATCAGGTATGTCCTTTTGAGATGTCTCTGGACGCAGCCTTATGGGTGGACGCAGTGATCTGCGATTACAATTACGTGTTTGACCCCAGAGCCAGGTTAAAGCGGTTTTTTGGGGAGGGAGTCAAGGGACAGTATCTGTTTCTCATTGACGAGGCCCATAATCTGGTGGAGAGAGGGAGGGAAATGTTTTCCGCCGCCCTCTATAAAGAGGATTTCTTGGAGCTTAAGCGGGAGATGAAGCACCACAGCCGCAAAGTAACCAGGAGCCTGGAGCGGTGCAATACGTATCTTTTGGGATTGAAGCGGGAGTGCCAGGAGGCTTTTCACATTTTGAAGGATACAGGACTTTTTCCTGTACATCTGCTGAATCTCTCCGGGGCCATAGAAGAGTTTCTGGAGAATTCCAGGGACAGTGAGCTGAACCAGAAGCTTTTAGAATTTTATTTTCAGGTAAGAAGCTTTTTGGAGGTCTGCGACCGCTTGGACGAGAATTATGTGATCTATACGGAACATACCCCGGATGGGAGGTTTATGCTTAAGCTGTTCTGCGTGGATGTATCGGAAAATCTTCGGGAATGTTTGGATAAAGGAAAAAGCGCCGTCTTTTTTTCGGCGACTCTTTTGCCTATCCGTTACTATAAAAGTCTTCTCACGGGAGAGCAGGAGGATTATGCCATCTATGCCCGCTCCACTTTTGATCCGGAAAGGAAGCTTGTGATGATTGGCACTGATACCAGCAGCAAGTATACCAGAAGGGGGGAAGAGGAATACCGTAAAATGGCTTCCTATGTGTGCCGTACGGTACAGAGCAGAAAAGGAAATTATATGGTATTTTTCTCCTCTTACAAAATGCTGGAGGAAGTTGCCTGGCGGTATGAGGAAATATGCCGGGAGGAAGGAATTGCCTCGGAGGCTGTATGCCAGACGCCGGGAATGGATGAGAACAGGAGGGAAGAATTCCTCAAAAAATTTCAGGAGCCGGGGCAGGAAAGTTTGGTTGGCTTCTGTGTTATGGGCGGTATTTTCGGAGAGGGGATTGATCTGAAAAAAGACAGCCTGATCGGAGCCGTGATTGTGGGGACGGGCCTTCCGCAGGTCTGCAATGAGAGAGAGATTTTGAAACAATTTTACGACAGCCGGCAGGAAGACGGATTTTTCTATGCATATCTCTGCCCAGGTATGAATAAAGTCCTGCAGTCAGCGGGAAGGGTGATCCGCACAGATGAGGACGAAGGGATTATCCTGCTGTTAGATGAGCGCTTTTCTTCCTACCGTTACCGGCAGATGTTTCCGGCGGAGTGGGAGAACCCGTCCTTTTGCACGCTGGGAACCGTGGAGGAACAGACCAGGAGATTCTGGGAGATGCGTAAAGCGAAGGGCAGGCAACGCCCAGGCTGCCCGTAAGAAAATGATTCAAGAGGATATATTGTCAGAAATGGTCAGGTATGATAAAATTCGCATATAAGCGAGTAAACCTGTAAGAATTAAAAGAAGGAAAATTCTTTTAGCGCAGGATAAAAAATATGGCGTAGGCCAGGAGGTTCTTTTATGAGTGATGTTAAGAGAGTGTATGTAGAGAAGAAGCGGGATTTTGCGGTGGCAGCCCAGGGTCTTTCCCATGAGATCAGGAGCTATCTTGGCGTAAACGGACTGAAGAATGTGAGGATTTTAATCCGCTATGATGTGGAGAATCTTTCACAGGAAGTATATGAAAAAGCCTGCCGGATGGTATTTTCAGAGCCGCCGGTGGATGACTTATATGAGGAGACGTTCCCCCTCTCAGACCAGGAGAGGGCTTTTGCGGTGGAATATCTGCCGGGACAGTTTGACCAGCGTGCGGACTCTGCGGTGCAGTGCGTGCGCTTTTTGAAGGAGGATGAAAATCCGGTGATTCGTTCTGCTACAGTCTACGTGGCAGAAGGGGAGATCTCGGATGAAGAATTTGCGGCCATAAAGGCTCACTGCATTAATCCTGTGGATTCCCGGGAGGCAGGATTCGAAAAGCCGGAGACTCTGATCACGGTTTTTCAGGAGCCGGAGGACGTAAAGACGGTGGAAGGGTTTGTTAAGATGGAGGAAGCGGCCCTGAAAGAGCTGTACCAGTCTCTGAACCTTGCTATGACCTTCCAGGATTTTCTGCATATTCAGAATTACTTTAGAAATGAGGAGAAGAGGGATCCTTCCATGACGGAGATAAGGGTTCTGGACACCTACTGGTCAGACCATTGCCGGCATACCACCTTCTCCACGGAGTTAAAGGAAGTCTCCTTTGAAGAGGGTTACTACAGAAAGCCGGTTCAGGACACGTATGAGAGATATCTGGCAGACCGCCGGGAGGTGCTGGGAGAACGTAAGGACAAATATATCTGTCTGATGGATCTGGCTCTGATGGCTATGAAAAAACTGAAGAAGGAAGGAAAGCTTCAGGATCAGGAGGAATCAGAGGAAATCAACGCCTGCAGCATTATTGTTCCGGTGGAGATTGACGGAAAGACAGAAGAATGGCTGGTGAACTTCAAAAATGAAACCCACAACCATCCCACGGAGATTGAACCCTTCGGAGGCGCAGCTACCTGTCTTGGCGGAGCTATCCGCGATCCCCTTTCAGGGAGGACATACGTATATCAGGCGATGCGTGTGACGGGAGCGGCCGATCCTACCGTATCGGTGAAGGAGACGCTGAAAGGAAAGCTGCCTCAGAAGAAGCTGGTGCGGGAGGCGGCCCACGGCTACAGCTCCTACGGGAACCAGATCGGTCTGGCTACAGGCTATGTGAAGGAAATCTATCATCCTGACTATGTAGCCAAGCGCATGGAGATCGGGGCAGTGATGGGGGCGGCGCCCAGAGATGCCGTAATGAGGAAGTCTTCTGAGCCGGGGGACATCATTATTCTCCTGGGAGGAAGAACAGGCCGGGACGGCATCGGGGGAGCCACCGGTTCCTCCAAAGTCCACACAGAAGCTTCTATCGAGGTGTGCGGCGCTGAGGTGCAGAAAGGAAATGCGCCGACGGAGAGGAAGATCCAGAGGCTGTTCAGGCGTCCGGAGGTAAGCAGTCTGATTAAGAAGTGCAACGACTTCGGAGCAGGCGGTGTATCTGTGGCTATCGGAGAGCTGGCGCCGGGACTTCACATTTATCTTGACAAAGTGCCGAAAAAATATGCGGGCCTGGACGGCACGGAGCTGGCCATTTCCGAATCCCAGGAGCGTATGGCTGTAGTGGTGGATCCCTCAGATGTGGATGCTTTTATGGAGTATGCGGCCCAGGAGAACCTGGAGGCGGTTCAGGTGGCTGTGGTGACTGAGGAACCCAGGCTTGTGCTGATCTGGAGAGATAAAGAGATCGTAAATATTTCCCGGGCATTTCTGGATACGAACGGAGCCCATCAGGAGACATCGGTTCTGGTGGAGATGCCCTCCGAGGAAAAGAAATATTTTGTGAGAGAAGAGATTGGGGATGTGAGAGCCAAATGGCTGGATACCCTGAAGGATCTCAACTGCTGTTCCCAGAAGGGGCTGGTGGAGATGTTTGACAGCTCCATCGGGGCAGGATCCGTGCTGATGCCTTATGGAGGAAAATATCAGCTTACGGAAACTCAGTGTATGGTGGCGAAGCTTCCTGTGCTGAAGGGGAAGACGGATACCGTTACCATGATGAGCTACGGTTTTGACCCCTATCTTTCCAGTTGGAGTCCCTACCATGGGGCCGCATTTGCGGTGGTTGAATCCGTGGCAAGGATCGTGGCTGCGGGAGGTGATTACAGGAAGATCCGGTTTACCTTCCAGGAATACTTCAGGAGAATGACGGAAGATCCCAGACGCTGGAGCCAGCCTTTTGCGGCTCTCCTGGGAGCGTATGAGGCGCAGTTAGGGTTTGGCCTGCCTTCTATCGGAGGGAAGGACAGCATGTCAGGTTCCTTTAACGAACTGGATGTGCCGCCTACCCTGGTTTCCTTTGCCGTAGATATTTCCAGTGAAAAACAAATCCTGACGCCTGAGCTGAAACGTCCTGGAAGCAAACTGATTCTCCTTCACATAGACCGGGATTCCTACGATCTTCCCGCATACGGAAAGCTCATGGAGCAGTACGGGAAATTCCTGGAGGATGTTAAAGGAGGAAGAATACTGTCCGCCTACGCTGTGGACGGAAAAGGCGTGGCGGCCGCTTTAAGCAAGATGGCTTTTGGAAATAAGCTGGGCTTTAGAGTGGAGCACAATTACGATGAGAGAGACCTGTTTACCCCGGGCTTCGGAGACATCGTGGCAGAAGTGCCGGATGGACAGGTAGGAAACTTGGCTGTCACCTACACAGTGATCGGTGAGGTGACGGAAAAACCGGCCTTTGAGTATAAAAATATCGAGATTCCCATGGAGGAGGCCGTTCAGGCATGGACAGGCACCCTTGAGCGTGTGTTTAAGACGGTATCAGGAATTGAGACTCAGGATCTGAAAGAGGGACAGGAAGAAGAGTGCTGGAGCAAAGGAAAGGTCTACGTATGCAAAAACCAGGTGGCGAAACCCAGAGTATTTATCCCTGTATTTCCGGGAACCAACTGCGAATATGACAGCACCAAGGCTTTTGAGCGGGCCGGAGCCCAGGTAGACGTAAAGGTCTTCCGCAATCTTACGGCGGAGGACATTAGGGAATCTGTAGAGGTCTTTGAGAAATCCATTGACCAGGCTCAGATTATCATGTTCCCGGGAGGATTTTCCGCTGGTGACGAACCGGATGGGTCAGCGAAATTCTTTGCCACGGCTTTCCAGAACGAAAAGATGAAGGAGGCAGTGGGAAGGCTTCTGAATGAAAGAGACGGCCTGGCTCTTGGAATCTGCAATGGCTTCCAGGCTCTTATAAAACTGGGGCTTGTGCCCGGCGGAAAGATTACGGGACAAAAGCCGGATTCTCCTACCCTGACGTTCAATACGGTGGGACGCCACATTTCCAGAATGGTCTATACAAAGGTAGTCAGCAATCTCTCACCCTGGCTTGCAGGGGCGGAGCTTGGCGGCGTGTACGTAAATCCAGCTTCCCACGGGGAAGGGCGTTTTGTGGCCAGCCAGGAATGGCTCAAGAAGCTGTTTGAAGCAGGACAGGTAGCTACCCGTTACTGTGATCCCCAGGGAAATATTGTCACAGGGGACGAGGAATGGAATGTGAACGGCTCCTACTGTGCGATTGAAGGAATAACCAGCCCGGATGGAAGAGTGTTCGGAAAGATGGCCCACGCAGAGCGGCGCCAGGATCACGTGGCAGTTAATATTTACGGAGAACAGGATCTGAAGATTTTTGAATCAGGAGTAGCATATTTTAGAGGATGAGTAAAAAGAGAATCAAAGCGGACAATGTTGAACAATTAATTGAGATCATCCGTTCCCTGAAGGATGAGGAGGACGGAGAAAAAAACCAGGACCGTTTTGGCTACAGAGAGATTCAGGAAGAAGAGGCGGGGACTGCGGAGAGGGAAGAGGAATCTCCCTCTCCTGCAAAACAGGATGACCTGAACCCTTCAGATACGGATGCGGACATTCTGGAAGAGCGCACCAGAAGGATGAATACATACCGGGCCAGGACGCCGGTCTCTGATGAGCTGGAGGACTGGGACGATGACGATGACCTCTTTGAAAAATATTTAGAAGAGGATGAGCAGAGTTCTCTTGTAAATTCAGAGAGAGCAGGGAAAATGCTTCATCCTCTGACGGAGGCAGCCAGGGGAATCCTGGAAAAAGGAAAAGAGCTTCTGGAGAGCCTGAAAGAAAAAAGGAAAAAGCCGGAAAAAGGAACCGTGGAACCGGAAGAGACTCCGGCTCCAGAAGCGGAGACGGAAGAAAAGGATTCCCCTGAGGGAGAATCAGGATCTGAAGCGGAGGCGGCCCTGGAACGTATTTTGAAAAAAGAAGAACCTGAGAAACAAAAGGTTCCCGAAAAAAATGAGAACACGGAAGAGCCAGAGCAGCCTGATGAGGCGAAAGAACCCTCACCTTCAGGAATTTTGCGCAAAGAGCTGCGGGAGCCGGAGGGGAGAGCGCCTCTTTCCTGGATAAAAGAACGACTTTTGGATTTTTCAGAGATTCTGAACCAAAAAGGAATCGGCAGAAAGGAGCGCATCCTGGTAGGCGCCGTGGCCCTGCTGGCTCTTGTGTTTGTGATTCTCCTAGTGCGGCTGGCCGGAGGCGCCCTGGACAGGGGCAGAAAATCCAGGAATGTAACAGCAGACAGCGGGCTTACAGTGACTGTGGAGGAAGAGCCGGAAGAATGGTGCAGCTCTGCCAGCATTACCCTTGGCGTGACGGCGGGAGACGGGCCGGTGTCGCAGGTGATCATTGGCGGGGAGACGTACGTGCCGGATGAGAATGGACAGATTCAATTTACGGCTGAGGATTATATTATCGATGCTCAGGCGGTTACCTCTCAGGGAACCCTGAACGCCAGAATTGAGATTCCCATGATTGATGGGGATCCGCCTTCCGTGTCGGCTGCCCTTACAGAAAACCAGGTTCAGATCACTGCGGAGGATGCCCGTTCATCTGTGGATAAAATCTACTATGCGGCGGTCAAGCCGGGAGAATACCTGGCAGTTCCGTATTATCAGGAATACAAGGAACCCTTTGATTATGAGAAAGGGATGATCTATTATTTTTACGCCCAGGATCGGGCCGGAAATAAAAGTATTCCCTATGAGACCACTATGGAGAAGGCGGAAAGCCTTGTGCTCAATGAAGCAGAGCTGAATCTGTTTATCGGGGACTCGGTCAGCCTGGGCGTCACTGCCCAGCCGGAGGGAGCGCTTCTGGGGCATCTGACCTTTGAGTCTATGAATCCGGAGCTTTTGGAGGTCAGTGCCAATGGTAAAGTTACGGCATTGGCGGCAGGAACAGGAGCGGTGCGGGTTCAGGCAGACGGAGTGGAGAGCGCAGTGTGTAGCGTGGATGTCCAGGAGGAACGAACCGTGACAATCACTGCCTTGGGCGACTGTACCCTTGGGACTGATGAGAATTTTAATACCTCTACGAATTTTGACGCATTCGACGCAGTAAACGGACATTCTTATTTCTTCCAGAATGTCAGGGATATACTGGAAAATGACGATGCCACCTTTGCGAACCTGGAAGGAACCCTGACTACGGAAACTGCCAGGGAATCCAAAGAATATGCCTTTAAGGGAGATCCGTCCTATACGGAAATTCTTACAGACGGTTCCATAGAGGTGGTTACGCTGGCAAACAACCACAGCAGCGATTACGGTGCCCAGAGTCTGACCGATACGCAGATGTATCTGACGGAGGCGGGGATAGATTACTGTACAGGAGACACCATTGCTATGCAGGAGCTGAACGGGGTCAGGACAGCCTTTATCGGTATCTACGTCCTGGCTGACGGTATGGAGAGGGAAGAACAGGTTCGCCAGACCATCGCGCAGGCCCAGGAGCAGGGAGCGCAGCTTATTGTGGTGGCTTTCCACTGGGGAAGTGAGAAGGCGACTGCTCCTGACGAGACGCAGCAGTCCCTGGCCCATATTGCCGTAGACTGCGGCGCCGACCTGGTAGTGGGACATCATCCTCACGTGCTTCAGGGAATTGAAAAATACAATGGAAAGTACATAGTATACAGCCTTGGAAATTTCTGCTTTGGAGGCAACAGCACTCCTTCTGATACGGATACGATTATCTTCCGTCAGACATTTACCATAGAGGAGGGCGATGTGGGGCTGGACGATCAGGTTGAGATTATCCCGTGTTCGATTTCTTCCGCATCTGGCTACAATAATTACCAGCCGACTCCGGCTGCGGGCAGTGAAGCAGACCGTATTATGGCAAAATTAAATGAATACTGTGCGGCCTTCGGGACTTCTTTTGAAGCGTCAGACGGCCTGACAGAATAGAAAAAAGGGGAAAAATGCAACGCAATGTTGCATTTTTCCCCTTTTTTCGGGCTTTTTAGACTTTTTGAGACGTAATGGGATAAGGTCACAATAAAAAGATTATAATGACACTAATTGATGCAATATGTTGAAAAAGATATGTGAATGTGATATGATTTAGGAGAACAGGGAGGGCAGTATCGGTAGTTATAAAAAGTCAAACAGGGGGATTCTAAATGTCACATCTGAATAGTCAAACACATATCTATTATTATGTTCTGAAAGGAAATCTGAATGTTCTTGCGGATGAGCGGGATAAGAAAAGGCTGCTGGATATTGTCCTTGATGTTCACCAGGGACACAGCATATGCGCCTTCTGCGTTACAGATGATGAAGCGGTTTTTCTGGAGTGTGCCGGAGACATCCGAAAGATCAGAGAAAAGGCCCGACAGGTCATAGAAAGCTTTGAAGCGTATCTTGATAAAAGAAAAGAGAAAGATATACAGGCGGATCAAGGACTTGCGCTGACAGAGCTTCAGGAACTTCCCGCCGCCAGGGAATGCATTCTGGAATATTCCAGGAGGATTCACAGGCTTCCTGTGGAGCAGGGATACGTCCACCGGGTCAGTGACTATTGGTGGAGCAGCTATCCGGCTTACGCAGGGACTTATCAGTGGGAAGTGGTGGATCAGGAATTTCTGCTGGGGCTTTTTGATAAGAATGAAGAAAGGGCCAGGCGCAAGCTGCGCCGCTGCCATCAGAGCGGTTGACGCCAAAGCAGAATTCCATCCCGCAGGCTTATTTCCTGGGCTGATTCCTAAAGTACTTTCTGATTAACATAACGCAGAAGAAGTGGTTTTGTTACGCAAATCTGATCGAAAGCTGATCTTTTTCTTAAAAAAAACAAAAGTCCATGACAAGAGCTTTGAAACATGCTAGAATGAACACGCAATAAAAAATCGCAGCTTGTAAGTGTTAGAAAGTCATGCGGATATGGAGGAAAAGAAATGAAATTAAAAAAATGGACGGGGCTTGCGGCAACCGCTGCGGCTGCAGTACTTCTTTTATCGGCTTGTACTTCACCAGAGCAGGAAAATACAAATGACAGCAAAGGAACGGAAGCCGTTTCTGTCGGGACGGTTGTGAATCACGAAAATACTTCACAGGAACAGGGAGATGTCGGTGTGCCGGAGAACGGATCTGGATCAGCCCAGACGGAGGGAAACTCTGCCGGAGGGGATTTATATGGAGCCGGGGTAGATACGAATCCACAGGCCCCGCAGGAGCAGGGAGATCCAGTGGAGGAGGAGCCGGACGGCATAGTGATATCGGATGAGGATGCAGAGGCGGCCATGTCGGAGAATTCGGATCAGGATGGCTCCGATACGGCAGCGGAGAGTCAGGAGGACTCCTGGAGCGGTACTTATATGGCCGAGAATGAGACACTGACAGTGACAAAGACAGACGATTCCACATTATCCATAGCCTTTGCGGAGTCAGGAATTTCCGGTACGGCCGTCATAGAGGGGATGAGGGCGGTATATAAAGGGGATGATCACCACGATGTGGTACTGAATCTGACGGGAGACGTGATCGATGTGACAGTTTCCAGCGAGGAGGATTTCGATGCCTCCCAGTCGCCGCTGATCGGCTCTTATGTGAGAGTGGATTAGCCCGGCGGGGAAATTACCCAAAGAACTGTGAAAGACAGAGGTTTTTTTGTTGAAAAGGAGTCTTGAAAACCAGGGCTGGAAGTGGTATGATGAGCCAGCTTTACCGGAAGGGCCTGTCTTTGAAGGATTCCAGGAGCAGATTGTGAAGCCGGAGACCATTGCAAAAAAGAAAACTGGGGAGCGGTTCTATGAGAGCAGAGAAAATTAAGAGTTGGTTTAAAAGAAATCCATATATGATAGCTGTGGTATATCTTATTTTTTATCTGGCGGTCTTTGCCTGGCTGGAAAAAAATATAGAGCCTAAGTATATTATTCACTGTAAGCTGGATGAGATGATTCCTTTTTGCGAGGCGTTTATTATTCCCTACTTCGGATGGTTTATTTACGTGCCGGCTGCTTTCATCTGGTTTAAGAGAAGGGGATGGAAGGACTATTCCAGACTTTGCCTGATGATCTTTTCAGGACTGACAGTCTGTCTGGCTATTTATTTCCTCTTTCCTACGGGATTGAACCTGCGGCTGGCAGATTCACCTCATGAGACAGGATTCCTGTATAATATGGTGAAGTGGCTGAGGGGGATTGATACACCTACCAACGTATGTCCCTCGATTCATGTGATGAACACAGTTATGATATTCCAGGCAGTGTGCAGCCTGGAGGGTTTGAAACGCAGACGCCTTGTGATCTCTCTTCATTTTGTGATTATGGTACTGATCTGTGCCTCTACTGTATTTTTGGATCAGCATTCTGTAATAGACGTAGTGTGCGGAGTCATGATGAGTTTTGTGATTCACGGTATGGTCTATCAGGTACAGTGGAAGGAAGAATTTGCGAAGAGAAGAACGAAAATCAAGGGAAAAGCAAAAGTTGGAAGAATTTCGTAAAAAGTACTTGACTTATGGTACTGTTTAATAGTATAATGGCGAAGCGGGTTGAGGAAACCCGCAGAACATGGGGTCTTAGCTCAGCTGGGAGAGCATCTGCCTTACAAGCAGAGGGTCATAGGTTCGAGCCCTATAGGCCCCATGGAATATGGCGGAATAGCTCAGCTGGCTAGAGCATACGGTTCATACCCGTAGTGTCGAGAGTTCAAGTCTCCCTTCCGCTACTAAAAACCACTGAGGAATCAGTGGTTTTTTTGTAGTGGTGCGCCTGGCGGCACAGGTACAAAATAGCAGTCCGTAACATAAAGTGAATCCTGTAGCATCGTTACCTTAGGCCTGCAAAGGAACAGATGGGAAAAACCGCGCCATTGCCTGACCCTACTTCTTTCCGATAGCTATAACAGCAGTTCTGTGGTATACTAGGGATGAATAGAGGGAAAGATTTAAAGCAAAACGACTCGATTTGACGGAGGTCTGGTGGGTATGGAAAAAATCAAGGATGAAAAGTTAAGAACAATTTTACAAGAGATGGCAGAACTCCTTCGTCAAGTATACGGAAACCGACTGAAGGCTGTGATTTTGTATGGATCCGTGGCAAGAGGAACGCAGTCAAAGGATTCCGATGTGGATATTATGGTTTTGGTAGACGGCACAGATGCAGAACTGAGAAAATATGATGAAAAACTCAGTGATGTTTCAACAGAACTGGCATTGAAGTATTTTATGGTATTTTCCATCATTGATGTGAAGTATCAGGAATATATGGACTGGAGAGGAATTTCCCCATTTTATAGAAACGTAGATAAGGAAGGGATTGTACTTTATGCAGCTTGATACCGAAACATTATGCAGATACAGACTGGAACGGGCAAAAGAAGATTTGCAGGCGGCCAAAGTAAACCATGATTCGGGGTTGTTTAAAGCGTCTATTAACCGTTCATATTATGCAATTTTCCATAGTATTCGTGCAGTGAATATTTTGGATGGTTTTGATGCATCAAAACACAGTTCTGTCATTGCCCATTTTAATCAGTATTTTGTACATACTGGTGAGTTTGATCGAGGATTGTATAAGATTATTGATGGGGCATACCGTATTCGTGAAAAATCAGATTATTCCGATTTTTTCACAGCTTCGAGGGAAGATTCTGCTGCTCAGCTTGAGCATGCAGAAATGTTCGTAAAAGAGGTAGAAAAGTATGTCCGAAAGAAAAAGATTATAGGCTAACAGCGGGGCGTATCTGAAAAAAGGTACGTCCTGTTTTTGTGGAAAGGATGAAATTATGAAGAGGTTGTATACAGCGGAATCAGTAACGAGTGAACAGTAATCTCTAATTTAGAGGCGGAGATGAGATTTTTGGAAGTTGGATTGTGCCGGAGAAGTTTTTATGATAAACTGGGATGGTCTGGAAGATCCCTATGACTTCCAGGGTTTTAAAAATTCAACGAAAGAGCAGGGAGTTTATTATGCCGGTTTTTGATTTTACTCATTCACCAGAGGATCCCAGGGATCCTGAATGCACCTATAAAATATTTTACTCCAGTCATCCTGAATCTTCCGCCGATCATCCCATCCTTGTCCTTGACAACAAGGAAGAAAGGCTGAAACATCATTCCAGCGGAGTGTTTACCAATCCCATCAGACGGACGGCCTTTGAATTCAAAGACCAGAACGGTACAGTCAGCGCGGATATCCTGGAGATTGACGCCAGATTTGTAAGCCTTTTGAAATGGCTGGGGGAAAGTCATATTAATGTCCGGCTCTCAGGAGCCGTGTGCGGCGACAAATATGCCGTATATAAAATCAGGGAGATAGCCTTTGGAGGCGGCGTAAAGCTTTCGGCGGAAGACGGATTTCTCCAGTTTATGATCCAGCGTCTTCTTTCCAGTGATGCACCCTCCCAGGAAATCCCGGATGAGGATGAGGACGAGACAGGGGACAGCATGAAGCTCACCAGCATTCAGAGTATAACGGACTTTATCACATGCGCAGGGAGGACCCTGCCGGAGAACGTCCGTATCTGGGCCCGGCGGAATCTGGCCGTGGCACGTTCCAGTGAAGTGTCGGCGGAGGAAAGGCGCCACGCCCAGCGGGCGCTGTCCATTATGATGAATATCCAGTGGAAAGGAAACTATTTTCATGACGTGGATCCCCAGGAGGCCCGGCGGATTCTGGATGAAGAACTTTATGGAATGGAGTCCGTTAAACAGAGGATTATTGAGACCATTATCCAGATTAACCGTACCCATACGCTGCCGGCTTACGGACTTCTGCTGATTGGACCGGCGGGAACTGGAAAGTCCCAGATTGCCTATGCGGTGGCCCGCATCTTAAAGCTGCCATGGACCACATTAGATATGAGTTCCATCAACGATCCGGAACAGCTTACGGGAAGTTCCAGAATTTATGCCAACGCAAAGCCGGGGATTATTATGGACGCCTTTTCTGTGGCGGGAGAATCCAATCTGGTATTTATTATTAACGAGCTGGACAAGGCAGCCGCAGGAAAAGGGAACGGAAATCCTGCCGATGTCCTTTTGACTCTGCTGGATAATCTGGGATTTACGGACAACTACATAGAGTGTATGATTCCCACCACAGGCGTATATCCCATAGCCACCGCCAATGATAAAGACCAGATCAGCGCGCCCCTTATGTCCCGGTTTGCAGTGATAGAGATTCCTGACTACACCCCGGAGGAAAAGAAAGTAATTTTCTCAAAATACGCCCTTCCTAAGGTTTTGA
>HHCFC01400__coassemble_1642_pt1 | contig 18827 bp, 17 predicted proteins | sample HHCFC01400__metabat2_high_PE_014 | metagenome-assembled genome bin HHCFC01400
CGGGTTAAGAGCAGCCTGGTAAACCAGATGTTCTATCCGCTTTTTGTCCACGACCGTAAATTTTACGCCAAGGATTCCTGCATCGGCTGCGGGAGATGCGTACAGGTCTGTCCTCTTCAGGATATCCGGCTGAAAGATGGAAAGCCGGTGTGGGGAAACCGCTGTACTCACTGTATGGCCTGTATCTGCGGGTGTCCTGCCCAAGCCATTGAGTACGGAAAAATCAGCGTGGGGAAGCCAAGATATCGCTGCCCTTATGAATAAGCAGGAGGAAAATTGGGATGCTGGCGTATACGTATGCAGAAAAAGAAAAATTTGAATTAAGAGAAAAGAGTAAGCCAGAGCTTGTGAATGAGGGCGATGCCATTGTGCGGGTGACTTTATCCAGTATCTGTACCAGTGATCTTCACATTAAGCACGGATCTGTGCCCAGGGCAGTTCCCGGAATAACAGTAGGCCATGAGATGGTGGGGATTGTAGAAAAGACGGGGAAGGATGTTGAAAAGGTACAGCCTGGAGATCGGGTGACCGTGAACGTGGAGACCTTCTGCGGGAAATGCTTCTTCTGCCAGAAAGGATATGTAAATAATTGTACAGACAGAGACGGCGGCTGGGCTTTGGGCTGCCGTATAGACGGAGGACAGGCAGAATACGTGAGAGTCCCTTTTGCGGATCAGGGACTGAATAAGATACCGGAAGGGGTCACAGATGAGGAAGCCCTGTTTGTAGGAGATATCCTGGCTACTGGATTTTGGGCGGCTAGGATTTCAGAGATAAGCAGCGAAGATACCGTGCTGATTTTGGGGGCGGGCCCTACGGGAATCTGTACGCTGCTGTGCGTGATGCTGAAAAAGCCGGCGAAAATCATCGTATGTGAGAAGGATCCCATGCGCGTTCAGTTCATTAAAGACCATTATCCTCAGGTCCTAACAGTGACGCCGGACCGGGCGGAAGAATTTGTGAAAACCGAGTGCTCCCGCCGGGGGGCAGACCGGGTGCTTGAAGTGGCAGGAGCCAAAGAGACCTTTGAACTTGCCTGGAGGTGCGCAAGGCCCAATGGGATTGTGACTGTGGTGGCTCTTTATGAGGAACCGCAGATTCTGCCGCTCCCGGACATGTACGGAAAGAATCTGACCTTTAAAACCGGGGGAGTGGACGGATGCGACTGCGAAGAGATCCTGGAGCTGATCCGGCAGAAGAAAATTGACACCACGCCGCTGATTACCCACAGGTTTTCTCTGAGGGATATTGAGAAGGCCTACGATATTTTTGAAAATAAAAAAGAGAATGTCATTAAAATAGCCGTGACGCCTTAGAGACAGAGGGAAAAATGAAGGAGATTTTAATTCTTGAGGACGACAAAAAACTGAATGACGGTATACGCCTTGCCCTGAAAAACGAATATCTGTGCAGGCAGGCATTTTCCATAGAAGAGGGAAGGAAGAGCCTGAAAGAGGGGATGCCGGATCTGATTCTGCTGGATGTCAATCTTCCAGATGGAAGCGGGATGGAGTTCCTGGAAGAAATCCGGCGGCAGAGCCAGATTCCGGTACTGATGCTCACGGCCAACAAAATGGAAATGGATATTGTCAGCGGCCTGGAATCGGGAGCCAACGATTACATTACGAAACCCTTCAGCCTGATGGTACTGCGGGCCAGAATCAGAGTCTGGCTCAGGGAAGAACCAAAGAAGGAGGGCGTATTCAGGCAGGGGGATTTTACCTTTGATTTCAACCGGATGGAGTTCAGCCGAGGAAAAGAGATGCTGGAGCTTAGCAGGACGGAGCAGAAGCTTCTGCGCTGCCTGCTGGAGGGACGGGGCAGAACCGTGAGCCGGGAGCTGCTCATTGACAGAGTTTGGTCAGGAGAGACGGAGTATGTGGACGAACACGCCCTGACGGTAGCGGTAAACCGCCTGCGTAAAAAACTAGAAGGAAAAGGCAGCCCGGAGCGGATCCGCACGGTATACGGGATCGGCTATATGTGGCTTCAGGATTAGAGGAAAGGAGGGCTTTTAATGGGCTATTTGACAGCGGGGGTTCTTCTGCTGTGCATCTGCGGGGGAACTGCCGCTTTTTTTCTGCGCAGGGAGAAACGGCAGAGCAGGCGGATCCTAAGAATGATCGACCAAGCTTTGGATGGAAGCTTTCGGGAAATTCATCTGGACGAATCTGCGGCTTCTCTGGCGGAGAGCAGCCTGTGGAAGTATCTCTGTGCGCATCAGGCGGCAGAAAAAGCCCTTCTGGTAGAAAAAGAACGGATTCAGAAGGACATTTCAGATCTTTCCCACCAGAGTGTCACTCCTGTGTCCAACATTCTCCTGTATTCTCAGCTTCTGGAGGAATGGCTGGAGAACAGAGAACTGAAGACAGAAGAGAAGAGGGAGGCGTTAGAATATCTGGAGGCCATAAAAGAGCAGACCCATACCCTGGATTTTTTCATGGAAGGGCTGGGAAAGCTTTCCAGGATGGAGACGGGACTGATCCATGTGGAGCGAAAGAGACAGCCGGTGGAACCCTTGTTCCACTCTCTCAGAAGACAGTTTTCCCCAAAAGCCGCAGACAAGGGAATCCGGCTGGTCATAGCCGAGACAGAGGCGGAAGCTGTTTTTGACATGAAATGGACGGTAGAGGCAGCGGCTAATTTGGTGGATAATGCCTTGAAATATACACCCTCCGGGGGAGAGGTGAAAATCAGCGCTGAAACTTATTCCTTCTTCGTGAGAATCAGAGTGCAGGATAATGGGATTGGGATTCCTGAGGAAGAACTGGCAAAGATTTTTGGGCGGTTTTACCGCTCTCCCTCTCTGGGGCAGGAACCAGGTCTTGGGATCGGCCTGTATATTTCCAGAGAGATTATGAAGAAACAGGGAGGGTACATTAAGGCGGAGTCTGAGAGGGAGAACGGAAGTACCTTCTCTCTGTATCTGCCTGTCAATGAATAAAACGAAATGTCACAGAACTGAAACCTTCTGGAAACAGGTATGAGAGGATCCTTTGCTATAATCCTTTTAAGCTTTCAGATAGGGAGGTTAGGAAAATGAGCATATTAGAGGTCAGAGGTCTTGTGAAAACCTATGGGGAGGGTGAAGCGAAGGTACAGGCTTTGCGGGGGATTGACCTGAGTGTTGAGCGAGGGGAGTTTGTGGCAGTGGTGGGTTCTTCCGGCAGCGGAAAATCTACCTTCCTGAATCTGGTGGGAGGGCTGGATCTTCCCACAGCCGGGGAGGTGATCGTGGACGGCAAAAATCTTCAGTCGCTGTCAGACCGGGAGATTACGATTTTCAGACGGAGAAAAATTGGCTTTATTTTTCAGCAGTACAATCTGATTCCTATGCTGAATGCCAGGGAGAATATTCTTCTGCCCCTGAAGCTGGACGGAAGAGAGGGGGATGGAGAGTATCTGCGGGAGCTGGTTCATATACTGGGATTGGAAGATAAGCTGCATGCGCTGCCGGGCCAGCTTTCGGGAGGGCAGCAGCAGCGAGTGGCCATTGCCAGGGCACTGGCGGCGAAACCGTCGCTCCTTTTGGCAGATGAACCCACAGGGAACCTGGATTCCAAAACCAGCCAGGATGTGACAGGTCTGCTGCGCATTACAGGAGAGAGATTCCGGCAGACGATTATCATGATCACCCACAATGAGGAGATCGCTCAGAGCGCAGACCGGATTCTCAGAATCGAAGATGGGAGGCTTGCGGGATGAAAAAGAAAGAAAAAAAGTCTCTGGCTCTTCATTGGAAATTCATCCTCTCCTATAAGAAAAATACAGCGGCGGTCTTTTTCTGCTTTTTTCTTACGTTTATGCTTCTTACCCTTCTTTTGGTGCTGATTCACACCAATCACAGAATTGCGAACCTTCAAGCCAAAGCAGAGTTTACTCCCTCGGACTGCTATATAGACAGTCTGTCCTGGGAAGAGGTTCAAAGCCTTAAAAATGATGGGGAAGTTGAAAAGGCGGCAGCAGAGCAGGAGAAAAACAACCTCTTTCAGAAAAATAATCAGCGGTTCTACATGACAAAGTGTGACGAAACAGCTATGACGATGATGAACTGCTTAAAAGAAGGCCGGCTGCCTCAGAAGCCAGGCCAGGTGGCAGCGGAAGAGTGGGTTCTTCTGAACCTGGGGATCCAGCCGGAAATCGGACAGACTTTTTCAATTCAAGACGAGGAAACTGAGGAGGAATACAGCGTTACTCTTACCGGGATTCTCTCTGATATTTATTTCAACAAAAAATATGGGCTTCTGTCCTTGTATACACCTCTGGAAGAAAGAGGGAAAGAAGACAACTATCTTGTATATCTTAAATTTCGTGAAGGGACGGATTATCGGTCCAAAACAAAAGAACTGAAAGAAGAGTATCAGCTTACAGACAGCCAGCTCAAAGAATGTCCTGCCCGAGAAAATCCAACGGGACTTTATCGGACGGACGCTCAGATTGTGGCAGTCATCCTTTTGATCTGCATGGCAGCTTTCTACGGCGTGTACCGTATTGCATCCCTTGCCAGGGAGAAGCAGTATGGTATTCTGAGAGCTGTGGGGATGGGGAAAATGCAGCTTGGGAGAATGATCCTTCTGGAACTGTATGGAATCTTTGCGGCAGGCGCTCCGGCAGGAATCGCCGCCGGGCTGGCGCTTTCCCAGATTCTTCTGTATCTTACAGGAGACCGTGGACTTGAAATTTATCTGTATAATGAAAAAATACAGATCTCCCCTGTGGTTCCATGGGCAGCAATTTTGCTCTGTACAGGAATCACGGCCCTTCTCATAGGGGCTGCAGGGCTGGGGGCTGCTGCCAGAGTTCTTGGCATGTCTCCTGTGGAGGCCATCACGGGACAGAATTCAGAAAAGAGGAAGAGAAGCAGCAAGGGAAAAGCGCAAAGACATTCATTTCCGCATTTATCTTCGGAGGGGAGCAGTAAAAACGGCGCTTTAATCTCCATGGCTTGCCGCTACCTGACACAGGATATAAGAACCAGTTTCTTTGCCGTGCTTACGATCTGTCTTGGCGCCGTGCTTTTTACCGGGCTCATGTATCAGGCATACATACAGAAGACTTACCGGGAGGACACAAAAGAGATGCTGTATCTGAACGGGGATTATTCTGTGTCTATGCTGTACTATGAACAGACGGATCAGGGACTGTCCAGGGAGAGCGGTGAGGCTCTTGCCAAGCTTCCAGGGGTAGAGAAAATTGCATCCAGCTCCGGGCTGCCCATACGTGTCATAGAGGATGGGGAGACCGGTAAAAACGAAGCTTATTATGACGAATATAACCTCCGCAGGGAAGAAATATACGGATATAGAGCCGCAGGATTTGACGGAACAGATCAGGTCTATAAATCCCTTCTCTTGGGGTATAACGAGACTGCCTTGAAAGAGCTTGAAAAATACGTGATTTCCGGCAGCTATGATCCCGCTGCCCTGGGTGAGGATGAGGTGATCCTGTCAGTGCTTCGCACCGACGATACCGGGCAAAACGACATACCAGGCAATTACCGGGAAGGAACGCCGCTCATGGATTACAAGGCGGGGGATGAAATTACTATAAAGTACAGAGAAGACAGGAAGACCTCGTCCCTGGAGTATGAGAGCTTCCAGGACACAGAAGAGCCTTACGTCTATAAGACCTACCGGATTGCGGCAGTCGTGTCTTTCGACTATATGTACGATTGTACTCAGACTGTGTACCCAGTATTAATCACATCCGATGAGATGCTGAAGAACCTTGCGCCGGAAAGCACTTTCCAGTGTCTCTACATAGACGGCAGAGCAGATCTTTCAGAAAAAGAGCAGAAGGAGCTGGAAAAAGAGCTGATTGGGATTACCAGCCGCAGTTCGGATGTTTCCGCCAGGAGCATGATTTCAGAGATAAAGCGCAATGAAGGCATATACCGCAAACAGATGGTGTATATTTACGGAATAGCCGCAGTGGCCTTTCTGCTGGTTCTGATTCACATGACGAACCATCTGCGTTACCGGATGCAGGCAAGGAACCGGGAAATCTGTATGCTCCGGGCAGTGGGCATGAGCGTATCCATGACCAGAAGGATGATTCTGTTCGAGAATCTGGTTCTGGGACTGATCGGATGCGGGACGGCGTTTTTCCTTTCCTGGCCGGTTCTTTGGTATCTGTACCGTATTTCCCAGATGCGTTCCTTTGGACATGGATTTCACTACCCTTATGAGGACTATCTTTTGATCGCTGCTTTTTCCCTGCTTTTATGCGGCGGCCTGTCCTTTTTTATACGCAGGGAGTGGAAAAGCAGGGCTGTGGCGGAAGGAATCAGCAGGGTGGAATAAAGTTGTCAGAGGCGTTATGTCATGTTAAAATGATCATATGTGAAAGAGTCAGGACAGCGGCCAAGCCGGATTTTACGAAAGGAGGAAAAGAATGGCAAAGTACAGATGCAGCGTTTGCGGATATATTTTTGATGAAGAAAAAGAAGGACGTTCATTCAGTGAACTGAATACCTGTCCGGTCTGTCATCAGCCAGCAGAGAAGTTCAGCCTCTACGAAGAGGCGGACACCAAAGAGGTTGTGAGAGAAGAGCCCTTGAAGCTTGATTATCCCAAGGAATTTGTGCGCCAGGACGAAGGATGCCGGTACATGAAAGAGATACACCAGATGGCGGTGACAGGGAAAAGTATCTCCGCTGCCATGGGAACAGAGCTTCCCATGCCGGGATGGGACGATGTAATGATCCTGGGTGCCCAACTGGATCCCATGCCTCTTGAAGAGGATGCCTATGTAAATACTAGGACTGTGATTGGAAAACGGGCAGCCAAACCATTGATCCTGGAAAACCCTGTGTATATTTCCCATATGTCTTTCGGGGCTTTATCCAGGGAGGCGAAAATTGCCCTGGCGAAAGGATCGGCAATGGCAGGAAGCGCCATGTGCTCTGGGGAAGGCGGTATTCTCCCGGAGGAAATGGAAGCGGCGAATAAGTATATCTTTGAATATGTGGGGAATTTATACAGTGTCACTCCTGAAAATCTGAGAGGGGCGGATGCCGTGGAAATCAAAATCGGCCAGGGTACAAAGCCGGGCATGGGCGGTCATCTGCCGGGAGAAAAGGTTACGGCGGAAATTGCCCGGATCCGAAACCGTCCCGCAGGCAAGGATATTATCGCACCCTCCAGATTCCCGGGGATTCGTTCTAAAGAGGATTTAAAAGAGCTGATCAGTCAGCTTCGCTATGCCTCTGAGGGAAGACCGGTAGGTGTGAAGATTGCGGCGGGAAGAATCGAAAAGGATCTTGCCTTCTGTGTCTATGGGGAACCGGATTTTATTACCATTGACGGAAGAGGGGGAGCTACGGGTTCTTCTCCGAAGCTTTTGAGAGATTCTGCCAGTGTTCCCACCTTGTATGCTTTATACAGGGCCAGAAAATATCTGGACAGCATTCACTCGGATATCAGCCTCATTATCACTGGCGGATTGAGAGTTTCCTCGGATTTTGCCAAGGCCCTGGCTATGGGAGCCGATGCGGTGGCGGTTGCCACGGCGGCCTTGATGGCTCTTGGATGCCAACAGTACAGGATCTGCGGGACGGGCATGTGCCCTATGGGAATTGCCTCTCAGGATCCGGCGCTGAGAAGCCGGGTGCAGGAGGAAGCCGGCGCCGCACGGGTAGCGAACTTTTTGAAGGTATCCCTGGAGGAGCTGAAAATGTTTGCCAGGATCACAGGCCATGAGAATCTTCACGACCTGTCGGTGGAAGATCTGTGTACCACCAGCCGGGAGATCAGCGAATTTACGAATATTCCTCATGCATAGATAAAAAGAGATGCCCAAGGCGGCATCTCTTTTTATAGGAAACTTTGTTCGAAGCTCCGCATGGATCGCACTGCGGCGGATAAGAAAATGCTGCTTTTTATTACATCTTCTTAGGTTCCGGGTACGCCACGCCGAAAGTCTCGGCTGTCATGGATTTGATTCTCTGAACCGTCAGGGGGCGATCCTGATAATCGGTAGGAGTCTCGGCGATCTTATCTACCACATCCATTCCCTGGATCACCTTTCCGAAAGCGGCATAGTCTCCGTCCAGATGGGGGGAAGTCTTGTGCATGATGAAGAACTGGGAACCGGCGGAATCGGGATGCATGGCCCTGGCCATGGAGAGAACGCCTGGTTCGTGTTTTAAATCATTGGCAAAGCCGTTCCTGGCAAATTCTCCGGGAATCGTATAGCCAGGGCCTCCCATGCCTGTCCCTTCGGGGCAGCCGCCCTGAATCATAAAGCCGCTGATCACCCGGTGGAAGGTCAGACCGTCATAAAATTTGTTATTTACAAGGTTTAAAAAGTTATTTACAGAATTTGGAGCTACATTTGGATAAAGTTCTGCTTTGATGACATCGCCGTTTTCCATTGTAATTGTAACGATTGGGTTTTTGTTCATATTTGGCAAATCCTTTCTATATTTTCTGCTACACTATTATAGAACGGTATTTTGAAGATTGCAAGAGCACACCTCAGATGAGGATGGCTTTCGCCGCTGTTTTGCTCATCTGCGGGCGCTCAGCTCATCAGGTATCTTTTTAAAAAATAAAAAGAGGACTAGTATTTTTCAGCAGAAGGCTGTATACTCAAAAAGATAGTCCGCCCTAAACCGTAAGGGATGGTATATGGAGGCGGAGGAGGGAACAAGGATGATGCTGAAACAGGTAGTATACGCTCTGGACAGGCAGGGGGAGAAAGAAATCCGCAGCCTTCACGCCAGACTGAAGCGGGAGGGGATTTTCTGCGGAAGTCTGGAACAGTGGGAGAGAGACGTAAGAAACTGCCGCAGAGGCGAAAGAAAAATTAACAGGGAAAACCTGCGAAATTACCTTCTTTTTATCACAGACTCTCCTAAGCTTTTAAGAGAAGCTTCTGAGGAAGGCTTTGCCGTAATTGGTTTCTGCCATTCAACGGATGATTATTTTCCCGGAGCTTCCTATGTACTCCAAAGCTTTGATGGCATTGACGCTGATTTCCTGGAAGAGTACCTGCTGCGTTCCCAGGGGAGGCCTGTGGAGGTGGCGAGAACCAGACGGCTGGTTTTGCGGGAAACCAGGATGGAGGATTTCTCTTCTCTGTACAGGATCAGCCTTCAGCCGGGGATGAGGTATGGGCTGGAAGAAAAACCCGGAGAGCCTGAGGAAGAGAGGCAGAAGCTGAACGCTTATATAAAGACAGCTTACCGCCTGTATGGCTTTGGACTTTGGACGGTTCTATGCCGGGGCAGGGTGATTGGAAGGTGCGGAATTACGCCCTTTCGTCTGGAGGACGGCAATTTTGCCCTGGAGCTTGGCTACATGCTGGACGAGAGAGAACAGCATCATGGATATGGCACAGAAATGTGCCAGGCGGTTATCCGGTATGCGAGAAAGCGTCTGGAGACAGAAGAGCTTTGGTGCCGGATTCATCCAGATAATGTTTCTTCTATAAAACTGGCGGAGCGGCTGGGGTTTTCCAGGATTTTCACTGGATCGGACGGACTTCTCTATTTTCAACGGACTTAAATTTTAATGGAGGATACTGCAGATGTTATTTAATTCGCTGGAGTTTATGATTTTTTTTCCAATCGTATGCCTGGCTTACTACGTAATCCCGCATAAGGTCAGGTATCTGTTTCTGCTGGCGTGCAGCTATTTCTTTTATATGTGCTGGAATCCCACGTATGCGCTGCTGCTGCTCACATCCACAGCAGTAACCTACGGATGCGGACTGCTGCTGGGAGCTGCAGAAGGCATGACGGATGAGAAAAAGAAGAATGTCAGGAAAAAAATAGTCCTGGCCTTGACTTTTTTGATCAATCTGGGAATTCTGTTTTTCTTTAAATACTTTAATTTTGCGGCCAGCACTCTTGTGCGGGTATTGGGATTTGCAAATATTACTATGGAGCAGCCGGTGCTGGATCTGGTGCTTCCTGTTGGAATTTCCTTCTATACCTTCCAGTCTCTGGGTTATACCATGGATGTGTACAGAAACGATATAAAACCAGAGAAGAACTTTTTTAAATATGCGCTTTTCGTTTCATTCTTCCCGCAGATTGTGTCCGGCCCCATCGGCAGGGCAAAAAGCCTGCTGCCGCAGATGGATGAGAAGCATCCCTTCCGGTTTGAACAGGTAAGGGGAGGACTTCTCCTGATGTTGTACGGCTACTTCCAGAAGCTGGTGCTTACAGAAAATCTGGCGATGGCCGTGAATAATGTATTTGACACTTATGCGCAGAGGACAGGCTTTCAGCTTTTGATGGCATCCCTTTTATACGCTTTTCAGATTTACTGCGATTTTGCCAGCTATTCCAACCTTGCAAGGGGAGCGGCCCAGGTGATGGGATTCAGGCTGATGGAGAACTTCAATGTTCCGTATTTCTCGCAGTCTGTGGCGGAATTTTGGAGAAGATGGCATATCTCCCTTTCCTCCTGGTTCAGGGATTACCTGTATATCCCTCTGGGAGGAAACCGCAAAGGCAAACTTCGCAAACATATTAATATTATAATCGTTTTTCTGGTCAGCGGTCTGTGGCACGGAGCCAGTGGTCACTTTGTCGTATGGGGGTTCCTAAACGGCATTTATCAGGTGATCGGCGAATGGATGCGTCCTGTGAAAAAATGGCTGGTGAAGGTCTTCAGGGTAAATGAGGATGCTTTCAGCCACAAGCTGCTGAGAGGACTGTTTACTTTTGCCCTCATTGATGTAAGCTGGATCTTTTTCAGAAATCCCTTTATCCCGTCCCTGAAGATTCTGTTCCGTATTGCCGGGCTGAACACGGATACCTACTGGTTCACCTGGGGAAATAACTTGGAAGCCATGGGGCTTACGGCTCAGTCCAGAAACCTTCTGGTTGTGGCTCTTGGGGTGCTGCTGCTGGCGGAGATCTGTCAGTATAAAAAGATCTGCCTTACAGAGTGGATCACGAAGCAGGGAATATGGCTGCGCTGGCTGATTTATTTTGCGGCCATTTTTGGAATCTTGATTTTTGGCGTATACGGTCCTGGATACGATGCCAGCCAGTTTATTTACGCACAGTTCTAAAGGAGGAACAGGATGAAAAAAAGAATTGGCGGAATTGTTGCGGTTGTGGCTTTTCTGGTTCTCTTTTGTATCCTTTTTTTAAGGATCTCTGAGATTCTCCGGGCCAAAACTTCCAATTCCTCTGACATGATACACACCTTTTACGATGTGGAAGAGGATACGCTGGATGTAATCTGCCTGGGAAGCAGCCATTCCTATTATGGCTTTCAGCCGAATGTACTCTGGAACGAATATGGAATTACTTCCTATGTTATGGGGAGTCCACAGCAGACAGCATCACTTTCTTACTATCTGCTGAAGGAGGCTTTGCAGTATCAAAAGCCAGAGGTAGTTTTGTTTGAGGCTTACTATCTTTGGTATGATGGGTTGTATACAAAGGAGGAACGTCTTCGTCAGGCCATGGATCCCATGCGTTTAAGTAAAGTGAAGGTTGAAATGGTAAACGACCTGCTGGGGGATCTGTCCTGGAAGGAAAAGTTTGACTATTATTTTCCCTTTACTACGTACCATCAAAGGTGGCAGGAATTGGAGAATTTTGATTTCCATAATAAACCGTATCTGAAAGGATCGCTCATGAATGCGGGAGTCTACCCTATGGAAGACCCTGGGCTTCCCCAGGAGGCAGGAGAGATTCCGGAAAGCGGGTATGTATATCTGGAAAAAATAAGAGAATTATGTGAAGCTGAGGGCATTCAGCTTGTGATGTTTTGTACGCCCTTTGGAATTGACGAAGGCGAAGAAGGTTATATGAGGAAGCAGCGTACTTTGATGGCGGCGGAAGAGTACGCAAAGGCTCATGATATTCCTTTTTATTTTCTTCAGAAAATGGAAGAGGATGGAATTGATTTGTCTGTAGATCTGTGCGACTTTGGACATTTGAATGTATATGGCGCAGAAAAGAGTACAAAAACCATCGGTAAATATCTGGTACAGGAGTTTGGGCTGGAGAGCCATAAGGGACAGGAAGGCTATGAGTCCTGGGATGAGGATTACGCCCTTTATCTGAGAGATTATACGGAAATGACAGCGCAGCAGGAAGGATGAGAGGAGGCGGCGTATGAAGAAAGCAGTTCGCTGGATTGCTGCTGCGGTGCTTTTTCTGGTTCTCGGCCTGATCCTTTTTGGAAGGGCGGCGGAGATTCTCCGCAGAAAGACTGCTGCGGAGACAGATATGGTTCACTCCTTCTATGAGATTGAAGAAAATTCCTTGGATGTCCTTTTCCTGGGGAGCAGTCACTTGTACTATGGAGTGCAGCCTGGAGAACTGTGGGGGCAATACGGAATCACGTCTTACGTCATGGGCAGCCCGGAGCAGACGGCGGCTACTTCCTATTATCTTTTAAAAGAGGCCTTTACAAGGCAGAAACCGAAAGTGGTGGCCATGGAAAGCTACTATTTATGGTATGACGGCCTTTACTATTCAGAGGCGCGTCTGCGTCAGGCCTTTGACGGAATGTCTATGGGAAAAGTGAAAACAGAGATGGTAAATGACTTGCTCTCAGAAAAGGGGAGGAAGGAAAAGCTTTCCTGGTATCTTCCGTTTCTGTATTATCATACCCGATGGGATGCCCTGGAGTCTTACGACTTCCACACAAAGCCCTATCTGAAAGGAGCCAGGATTGATTATACTGTCCGGCCGATTGAGGATCCGGGAATGGTCACTGAGGCTTCTGAGATTCCGGATGACAGCATGAAATATCTTGAGAAAATCATTCAGCTTTGCCGGGAGAACGGTGTAGAGTTTGTGATGTTTGCCATCCCTTATGGCATTGAGACGGATCAGGCGCGGTATGACAGGCGCCAGGGAACCAACCTGGCCTTGGAGGATTATCTGGAGAGCCAGGAGATTCCCTTCCTTTTTTATCAGAGAGACATTGACACCGGCATAGATTTCGCCACGGACTTCCGGGATAAAACCCACCTGAATACGTATGGGGCGGAAAAGATCTCTGCGCATCTGGGCGGCTGGCTTCAGGAGAATTACCAGCTTTCCGACCACAGAACCGACGAGGCTTACGCTTCCTGGACAGAGGATTATGAGAATTATGTCCAGGATAAGGCAGAGCTTCAGGAAAATCCGGTAGATACGGCTGACTGATGCAGGCCTGGGGAGAACCCCTCCTTGCTTTTTAGAAAAAGAATTGTTATAATTTTTGGCAGAGTTTTAAAAAAGAACTCTTGGAAGAGAGGAGCGGGTAATGGATCAAATTACCATAAAAGATATAGCAAGGCTGTGTGGTGTGGGAGTCAGCACGGTTTCCAGGGCCATTAATAATCATCCGGATATCAATGAAGAGACAAAGCAGATGATACTGGATACGATCCGGAAATATAATTATGTGCCCAATAACAGTGCCAGGAACCTGAAGCGGTCAGATTCCAAAACAATCGCAGTGCTGATCAAGGGAATCAGCAATCCCTTTTTCGCTGATATGATTCAGGTGTTTGAAAGGGAAATCAGCCGTAAAAAATACTCCTTCGTACTGCAGCATGTAGAGGAAGACGAGGATGAGGTGGATGTAGCGATCCAACTGGAGAAGGAGAAACGGCTGAAAGGGATTGTTTTTCTGGGAGGCTTAAGCAGCCATACAGATGAAAAAATGAAGCAGATCTCAGTTCCTTTTGTAATCTGCACGGTTGACGCACCAAAACTGAGGCGTAAATATGCCTCAGTGACGGTGGATGATGAAAAAGAAAGTTTTCGGATGACAGAATATTTGCTAGAATGCGGACATAAAAGGATCGCCCTGCTGGCGGCGGCCAGACAGGACGCAAGTATTGGACTTCTGCGGGTGAAGGGATATAAAAGAGCCCTGGAGCAGCATGGAATTCCTTACGATGAGGATCTGGTTCTGTATGCGGAGGGGCAGCCCACCTACTCTATGGAGAGCGGCTATGCTATGGCTAAACGGCTTTTGGAGTCGGGAAAAGAATTTACCTGTATTTATGCCATTTCAGACAGTGCCGCCGTTGGAGCCTGCAAGGCTCTTTTTAATGCGGGCAAGAAAATTCCCGACGACTATTCGGTAGCAAGTTTTGACGGACTTCCCATGACGGAATATTATGAGCCGTCTATTACCACTATGCGGCAGCCCAGGAGGGAGATGGCAGAGGCCACCATTAAGCTGCTGTTCGATCTGATCAGGAAGAAACCTGTGGAATTCAGGCAGGTGTACGAGGCGGAGCTTGTGGTAAGGCAGTCTACGAAGAGGATTCGATAAAATGGATATTGTAAAAGCTGAAAATTTAAAATATGAGTACGTGCAGGTAGATGAAGAGGGCAATGAGGAGGCCAGATCCATAGCGGTGGACGGAGTGAATCTCCAGGTAAAGGCTGGGGATTTTGTGGCGATTCTGGGACATAACGGTTCCGGAAAATCCACCCTGGCCAAACACATCAACGCAATTTTGCTTCCCACGGAAGGAACCCTGTATGTAGACGGAAAAGATACAAAGGATGAATCGAAGCTCTGGGAGATCCGGCAGACGGCGGGAATGGTTTTTCAGAATCCTGACAATCAGATTATCGGTACCATTGTGGAAGAGGACGTGGGGTTCGGACCTGAGAATATGGGAGTACCCCAGGCGGAGATCTGGAAGCGGGTGGAGAAGAGTCTGAAGTCTGTGGGAATGTGGGAATATCGGGACCATTCTCCCAATAAACTATCGGGAGGACAAAAACAGCGGGTAGCTATAGCGGGAGTAGTAGCTATGCGCCCCAAATGTATTGTCCTGGATGAACCTACGGCTATGCTGGATCCCAACGGAAGGAAAGAAGTGATCCGAACGGTTCAGGAGCTGAACCGCCAGGAGCATGTAACAGTAATTCTGATTACACATTATATGGAAGAAGTGATTGAGGCCGACCGGGTGATCGTCATGGATCAGGGGAAAATCGTTATGCAGGGAACTCCCAGGGAGGTTTTTTCTCATGTGGAGGAGCTGAAGGGCTATCGACTGGATGTCCCTCAGGAAACCCTTGTGGCCTATGAGCTCCAAAAAGCGGGCATTCCCCTCCCAGATGGAATCCTGACCACAGAAGAGCTTATTGAAGAACTGGAAAAGATAAAGCAGACCCCTGGGGAAAGTCAGAAAGTGCGGTGAGAGGCAGAGCATGGCAATAAAAGTAGAAAATCTCAGTTATGTGTACAGCACGGGAACTGCTTTTGAGAAGCAGGCCCTAAAAAATATTAATCTGGAACTGCCAGACGGCCAATTTGTGGGGCTGATCGGGCATACGGGATCTGGAAAGTCCACCCTGATCCAACACTTAAACGGCCTGATTAAGGCTACCTCTGGGGCGGTTTATTACAATGGAGAGAATATCTACGCCGAAGGATATAGTATGAAAAACCTGCGCAGCAAGGTAGGGCTTGTATTTCAGTATCCAGAACATCAGTTGTTTGAGGCTGATGTGTTTACAGATGTGTGTTTTGGTCCCAAAAATCTGGGGCTTGCCCGGGAAGAAGTTGAAGAGAGGGCCCGGGAAGCGCTGAGACTGGTAGGATTGAAAGAAAAACACTACAAACAGTCCCCCTTTGAGCTCTCGGGAGGTCAGAAGAGAAGAGTAGCTATTGCGGGGATTCTGGCTATGGAGCCGGATGTACTGATTCTGGATGAACCTACGGCAGGCCTGGATCCCAGAGGAAGGGACGATATTCTGGACCAGGTAGCCCGCCTTCACAGAGAAAAGAAAATTACAGTAATTCTTGTTTCACATAGTATGGAGGATATTGCGCGGTATGTGGAGAGAATCATCGTAATGAACAGAGGGCAGGTATTGTTTGACGACACGCCCCGTGAAGTCTTCTCCCATTACCAGGAGCTGGAAAAAGTCGGTCTGGCGGCTCCCAGAGTCACTTATCTGATGCATAGCCTGAAGGAGAGAGGATGGAAGGTAGAGACCTCCGCAACCACAGTTCCTGAAGCGGCCTCTTCTATTTTGAAGGCTCTGAAAACAAGTGGCATATCTGAATAAATAAGTGAAACTGCCGTAAAAGATAGAAGCTGTACAAAGCAGCAGGTTGAGAGAAAAGAGAAAAGAAATGATAAGAGAGATTACACTTGGTCAGTATTATCCCGCTGACTCGGTCATCCATAAGCTGGATCCCCGGGTAAAGCTGGCGGCTACCCTGGTCTTTATTATATCGCTGTTTGTCTTCCGGTCGCCGGAGGCCTATGCGGCGGCTACAGTCTTTCTGGGAACCGTGATATACATTTCAAAAGTACCTGTGAAATTTATGATGCGGGGGCTGAAGTCCATCATACTCCTGCTTATGATTACGGTTGCTTTTAATCTGTTTCTGACACCCGGGACAGCGGTGTTCAGGATCTGGAAAATACAGGTCACGAAAGAGGGAATTGTCATAGCCGTTTCCATGGCAGTACGTCTGATTTATCTGATCGTGGGAGCTTCTGTGATGACTCTGACTACCACGCCAAACGATCTGACAGACGGTCTTGAAAAGGCGCTGACGCCTATGAAGAAAATACGGGTGCCGGTACACGAAATTTCTATGATGATGTCTATTGCCCTCCGTTTTATCCCTATCCTCTTAGATGAGACGGATAAAATTATGAAGGCGCAGATGGCCAGAGGCGCTGATTTTGAGACAGGGGGGCTGATTAAAAAGGCAAAAAGCATGATTCCCCTTCTGGTGCCTCTGTTTATCTCGGCCTTCCGCCGTGCCAACGACCTGGCCATGGCCATGGAGGCAAGAGGATATCACGGGGGAGAAGGCCGTACCAAGATGAAGCCTCTGGTTTATAAGAGAAGAGACTATACTGCGTATCTTTGTCTTCTGGCTTATCTGGTGATTATGTTTTTGGTGAACCGCCTGCATTTTGTTACAGGCATTTTGGGGATATAGAGATGAAACGGGTTATGCTCCGGGTGGCCTATGACGGCACCAATTACCATGGCTGGCAGATACAGCCCAATGGAATTACCATAGAAAGCGAGCTGAACCGCCATCTTACAGACCTTCTTAAAGAGGAAATCCACGTAATAGGAGCCAGCCGGACGGATTCCGGCGTACATGCCCTGGGAAATGTGGCGGTCTTTGATACATCAGCCAGAATGCCCGCAGAGAAAATTTCCTATGCTCTGAATACCAGGCTTCCGGCGGATATCCGCATTCAGGAGTCCAAGGAGGTGGCGCCCGACTTTCATCCCAGGCGCTGCCGCACTGTGAAAACGTATGAATATAAAATCTGCAACCGGCGTTTCCCTGATCCCTGTGTGCGCCTTTATTCCCTCTTTTATTATTGGGATCTTGACCTGGATGCCATGAGAAAGGCGGCGGCCTTTCTGGTGGGCACCCATGATTTCACCAGTTTTTCCACAGCCAGAGCGGATGTGACGGACCGGGTGCGGACTATCTATGAGCTGAACCTCTCAAAGGAGGGGGATATGATTACATTGCGGATCCGGGGAAACGGATTTCTCTATAACATGGTCCGCATTATCACAGGGACGCTTCTGCGGGTGGGAGGCGGCTTTATCCTTCCAGAAGAGATTCCGGAAATTCTCCAGGCAAAAGACCGGGAGCGTGCCGGGGAGACGGCACGGCCCGAGGGACTTACCCTGATTAAGATTGAATACCCTGAACTGGGATATTAACTGGCAGGAATGCCGTTAATATCCCTTTTTATATAAAGTTCTTTGCTGCGTTGGACTAAAACTTGCTTAGTGACAGTTTCTGAACCAGATATTCCATCAGCCTGTTCTGAGAATACTCAGCAAAATCAAAAATTCCTTCGGCATATCTTTTGTCAGAGTAATAGCTTTGATGCAAGTCAAAATAAAGTTTAAAAAACTCAGTGCCCACGTTAAATTTATTAATTCCGTGAGTAAAAGCCAGATCAAGCTGATCATCCGGGATGCCGCTTCCTCCGTGGAGAACCAGCGGGGCAGGAGTGGCATCGTTGATTTCACTGAGTCGATTTATATCCAGGTGGGGAGTTTCTTTATAAAATCCGTGAGCGCTTCCGATTGCTACGGCTAAGGTATCGCAGCCGCTTTCTTCGATAAATTTTGCTGCAATATCAGGCTGCGTATAGAGATCCTTATTATTTTGGTCATTCGCCGTGTCCGCTGTTCCCACATGTCCAAGCTCTGCCTCAACGATAGCTCCCATGGCATGGGCAACCTGGGCGACTTTTTTCGTATTAGCAGTGTTATCCTCAAGGGACAGCATGGAGCCATCGTACATAACGCTTGAGAAGCCTGCTTTCAGGGCACGGACAATATAATTAAAATCCTGGCAGTGATCCATGTGGAGCCCGATGGGCACATTTACTTTAGCGGCTATGTATTTAACGGTTTCAGCAAAGAGTTCGGGGGAGGTCATATTGTTTAATTGAGCATGCTCCGGGTAAAGCATGCACAAAACCGGTTTTTTCGCTCTTTGGGCGGCGGAGGCGATAGCATAGATTTGGTTATAATCAATGCAGTTGAATCCTATTACAGCAGTATTGGATGCCTCGGCGATTTGCAGTATTTCTTTTACGGGTGCTAGCATAGGTTTACTCCTTTCATGAAATAAAATTTTATGTTCATCCAAAATATAGCATCACTGCACGGGCGAGTCAAGAGGGATTAAAGAAAAATTTTGATGAAAATAGAGGTTAAAATTGGAAAATAACAGAAAAAAATAATATTTTATGAAAAATGCACAAAAAATAAAAATGGAAATGGAGAAAGTACACAAAAAATATATAATTCGGCAAAATATATTGACAAAAAACTTGTGAAAATGATATAGTGGCCTTACAAACATAAGACGTATGATGTCGTA
>HHCFC01400__coassemble_1674_pt1 | contig 17982 bp, 14 predicted proteins | sample HHCFC01400__metabat2_high_PE_014 | metagenome-assembled genome bin HHCFC01400
ACCTAATAGGACTTCCAAAAGCCTTCGTATTTTTTTAACAAAACCGCCGTCTCCAGATGGTTCACGGAAAATATCCTGCTTCACAGGACTTTCTCCTGGGGCATCCAGGCCGACTGTAGGTCCATCCTCCTGAGGAACAAAGTTTCCCGGCCTCCGAACATAATTTTCCTCTAATGCGTCCCGAAATTCTTCCATAGTCTGGAAACGATCCTCCATGCGGATGGAAAGACTCTTTCTCAAAGCTCTTTCCGCATACTCAGGAAGTTCTATACCCATCTGGGAAGGCCAGACCAGCCTGTCGTCCACCATCCGTTCAATCGCTTCTTCCGGCGTTATGCCGGTAACCATTTTATAGAGAGTCGCCCCGGCCCCATACACATCCGTCCACGCCCCCTGCCTGCCATTTGTACGGTACTGTTCTTCCGGCGCATAGCCCGGCTTTAATACCATGGACAGGCTCATAGAATGGGCGGAAACCGTATGCTTCGCCGCTCCAAAATCCAAAAGCTTAACCTTTCCCTCTACACCGATCATAATATTATCCGGTGAAATATCCCGATGTATAATTCCCAGCCTATGAGCTGCGGAAAGCCCTCGCATGACTTGAAGCAGGATATATTTTGCATCGGAAAAAGAAAGCTTTCCCTGGGAAGACAATATCTCTTTTACCGTAGACCCCTGTATCAGCTCCATAATAATATAGCCGGTGTTGTTTTCTGTAAAACAGTCGTAAATTTTCACAATCTCAGGAGTATCCGTCAGTTGCGTAAGCTTCCTGGCCTCTGATATAAAGCTTTTCAGACCTGCCTCAAACTCTTTTCCCGCATTTCCCGAATAAACTGTCAACCCAGTCTGCCCTGGAACCCTGGTCACAAAATTCCCCGGATAATACTCCTTTATGGCAACCTTCCGATTCAAAAGGGTATCATAACCGATATAGGTAATTCCAAAACCGCCATGCCCCAGCGCTTTTCCCACCACGTATTTTCCCATCAGCATGGATCCCGGCTGGAGATAATACGGCTCCTGGGCGCCCGCTCCCTGCTCATATCCGCATGCGGGACAAACCTCCATAGAATCTTCCAATTCCGTCATGCATCCCAAACATCGTCTCATCTGTATTTCCCTTTCCTTCATCCAATGCAACCAAAAGATACGGCTATCTTATGATTTCCACTCCATCATCCACAGACAGATTCTCTTCTCCTATCCAAGAATTGTTGCTTAGATCCAAAGACGTAAGATTATTTCCTCTGCAAGAAAGATAGTCCAGCCGTGGGTTCTGGCTTAAATCTAAAGATGTAAGACTATTATTTCTGCAAGCAAGAGACTCTAAAGCTGGGTTCTGACTTAAATCCAATACTGTAAGACTATTATCATTGCAAAAAAGAAACACCAATTCTGGATTTTGACTTAGATCTAAAGACGTAAGACTATTTTTCTCACACCAAAGAGACTCTAAAGCTGGATTCTGGCTTAAATCTAAAGATGTAAGACTATTTCCATAACACCCAAGAGTCTCTAAAGCCGGGTTCTGACTTAAATCCAATACTGTAAGACTATTATTACTGCAATAAAGTGACACCAATTCTGGATTTTGACTTAGATCTAAAGACGTAAGACTATTCTCAGCACACGAAAGAGACACCAATTCTGGATTTTGACTTAAATCTAAGCTTTGCAACCGATTATTACTACAGTATAAGTGTTCTAAATTTGGAAAGTATTCCACTCCTTCCATGGATCTAACCGCATTGGAATCAATATTTATTTCCCGCACCTGCTGATATTCTTCCTCACTCAGTACTCCGTCCCCGTCCGTGTCAACTTCCTGTGAAACATAAGCCCGAAATCTTGGATCCGGGAAAACGGTCTCGTCAATTTTTACTTCCTGCTGTGAAATGGAACTATCCTTGTTTTCTAAAAGCTTATACGCCCACCAACTACCGATTACGAAAACGGCACCAAGCAGCAAAAATACAGGAACAGCAGCCCTGCCAGAGACTTTATTTCGTTCTGGCTTCACATCCGGCTTTACCGGCTTTACATCGGGCTTCACATCTGGCTTTACATCGGGCTTCACATCTGGCTTCACATTCGGCTTTACATGCGGCCCTGCTTCCAAAAGGAGCTTTTTCATTTTCTCAGCGCTCTGTATTCGATTCTCTCCCTTTACTTCCAGGCTTTGCATAAGGATTTTTTCTATATCCTCTGGTATTTCTATTCCCAGTTGGGAGGGCTTCAAAAGAGGCTCTCCCATAAGTCTTTCCATGGAATCTATAGGGCGGACTCCTGTAATCATCCGATAAAAACTGGCTCCCACTCCATAAATATCGGTCCAGGCCCCCTGTTTTCCACGGCTCCTGTACTGCTCTTCCGGAGCATAACCTGGTTTTAAGATTACAGTGAGACTTCTGGTATAGGTGGAAGCCGCATAGCGGGCCGCCCCAAAATCCAGGAGCTTCACTTGGCCGTCCTCTGTAATAAAAATATTATCCGGGGCGATATCTCTGTGGATCATTCCTGCCCCATGCATGACATGCAGTCCGTCTAAAACATGGAGAATGATTTCTTTTGCTTCCTCCCAGGGGAGCTTTTCTCTTTCCTTCAAGATCTCTTTTACATTCTTTCCCTTCAGGAATTCCATAACAATATAGCCGGTGCCGTTTTCATAAAAGCAGTCATAGATATCTACAATCTCCGGAACATCTGTAAATTTTGCCAGCTTTTGTGCTTCCAGGTGAAAGCTCTCCAGCCCGGATTGATACTGCTCCACAGCCATCCCTGAATATACTGTCACCTGCCGAGTCCCAAAAGCACGGGTGGCAAAATCACTGGGAAAATACTCCTTAATCGCCGTTATACGTTTCAAACGCTGGTCGTATCCGATATAGGTGATCCCAAAGCCGCCGTAACCCAACACCTTTCCGATCAGATACCGTTCTCTTAGCACGGTCCCAGGCGCTAAATAATAGGGTTCCGCCACCCCGGTTCCTTCCAAATATCCACAGTAGGGGCACTTTGTCACCTGTTGTTCGATTTCCTGCATGCATCCCAAACACAGCTTCATTTTTCTCTCCCTGTCCTTATCTCACCGTATCCCACTCACATAGATATGCGTTTCCTTCTCCCCCCACTGCCCCAAATTCTCCGGCTTTCCACTCGCCTCCCGGGTACTGGGAAGAAAACATGGCGTAATCCTTTGTCTCTCTGGAAGAATCCGGCTCACCGCTTCCCCAGTTGGAATAAACCGCCTCTTCCTGGTTTACCCACTGCCAGCCGCCTTCTTCCCCCCTGTATACCATTCCAAAAAAGGCATTTCCATACCCGCATTCAGTCAGGTATTGGCAGAGAAACGCATTTTCCTCCTGACTTTCCACGGTCGCCAAATGTCCCCCCATGGAACTGCAGTAACGTTCCGCCTCTCTTCGGTATAATCCATTGTCATAAAGCATATAGCTGTGCCCGTTCCATACGGACGCCGCTACCGGAATGATCGGCTCCGCTTCAAAGCCATAATCCTCGGAGCCATCTCCTGCTTCTCCGTAAACCACTGTATTTTCTCCATTTCTCCCCTTTGTCCAAAAGCGGATCTCCGTAATACAGGTATCATCATTTTTTGCGCCTAAATATACGGCATCCACATAAATTCCCACCGTCTGGGTCTCCTGTACAGAATCAAAAAGAATGCACTGTTCATTTTTAAGATCTGGGAATTCCACCTGACAGATCCCGCTGTCAAACACGAAAGTCAGCTTACTGGGCCGGTTATTATTCTCATACCCAAGCCAGTTTCCCAACTTGACGGAGAGCGCATTCAAGGGAACACTGGAGGGGAATGTATACTCCAGGTATTCACCGATTCCATTGCCTGGAAGTCCATCCTGCCAGGACGTGTCCTCGCTTCCGTCCAATGTATATTCCGCTTCAAAAACAATGCCGTCCTGATTCAGTTCTGAACTGGCTTTTGCCGCCGCAGGGAAAATCTCCATTCCCAGAGGTGTTTCCATTTCATCCATTCTCACATAAGAGATTTGGGAGAGTCCGGCCTCTTCGATTAGTCGTGGCGGAGTCTGGGAATATCCAAAGCCAGCATACGTTACACATGTATCGTCTGCCCCATAACCTGAGTATGTCTCCAGGATCTGGATTTCCACAAAATCCGTCTCCACAGGAGCGTTGAACCACAGGCAATGAATCTGTCTCCCATCCTCAAGGAAAATTTCACTTTCCCCTTGTCCCGTAATAATTTTCAGTTTAGAGGGCCGGTTATGATATCTGAAATGTGTCCAGTCTCTCCAATGACCGCTCTTTAGAAGGATATAATTCAAGGTTTCTGTCTTTTCAAAGGTGTAGGTCAGCGACTCCCCTGCCCCATTTCCTGGAACTGCTTCCTGCCAGCAGACTTCCTCATCTAGATTCAGAGTATTCTCAGCATAAAACACACGTCCTTCATCTTCATTCTCCGAAGTGGCAGCTACAGACTGAACCTGGATCCTTCCGGCAAGAGCATTGAACTCTGCGCCAGAAATCAGCACATCTTCAATAGAAAGAACGGCTTTAGGGGATGCGTCTTCCTGAGCCGTTTCCGGCTGCGGCAGCTCCGTCTGGGCCGTCTCCGCCTGCGGCGCTTCTGTTTGAACGGATTCCGGCTGCTCTGTTTCTGTCTGAACAGTTCCAGACTCCTGCTCTTCTGTCTGAACGGGATCCAACTGATGCAAGGTTAACTGGGCCGTTTCTGTCTGCGGCAGCTCCGTCTCTTCTGTCTGATTTTGGCTCCAAACAGAATGGAGGGCACCGCTCTTTATAAGATACAAACTTCCGCCTGCCAGGGCAGCCAGTAAAGCGATCACGCCCAAAAGAATACCGGTTTTCTTTCCTTTGGAGGGCTTTCCTGAACCTGACTCCTTTTCTTCTGCGTGATTATAATTCTCTGTATCTGAAATACCCGGCCTCCAGGGAACGGTCTTGTCCTCTCCCGTTTCCTGCGGCGGTGAGGAAGGTGCGGGAGAATCCTGGAAACTTTCCCTCTGTCCCGCCATAAGCAGCCTGGTCCTGAATTCCTCTGCCGTCTGGATCCTGTTTTCTTTTTTCACAGCAAGGCTGGCCAGCAAGACCTTTTCCTTGGCAAGGGTAAGCTCCGCACAGAACTGAGACGGAGGCTGAAGCTTGTCATCCATCAGCCGTTCCAAAGCCTCAGGAGGCTTTGTTCCTGTAAGCATACGGTAAAAAGTAGCGCCAACCGCATAAATGTCCGTCCAGGTCCCCTGTTCTCCACGGCTCCTGTACTGCTCTTCCGGCGCATATCCAGGTTTCAGAATCACAGAAAGGCTCCTTGAAGCCTCCGCCGCTGCATACCTGGCCGCTCCAAAATCCAGAATCTTCACCTGCAAGTCCTTTGTGATAAAGAGATTATCCGGTGATATATCCCTGTGTATAATTCCTGCCGTATGTACGATAGACAGACAGCTTAACACCCGCAGGATAATATATTCCGCTTCCCCGTAAGAAAGCTTTCTTCCTCCCGATATCATTTCAGCCACTGTCTGGCCTTCCAGAAATTCCATGACAATATAACCGGTATCATTCTCCCGGATATAATCATAAATATTCACGATTTCCGGGACACTGGAAAACTCAGCGAGCTGCCTGGCCTCCAGCAGGAAGCTCTCCAGTCCTGCCGCAAACTGCTTTCCCGCCTCCCCCGAATATACGGTCACCTTCTGAATCCCCTGATTTCTTGTGGCAAGAGAACCCGGGAAAAATTCTTTTATGGCTACCTTCCTCTTTACTATGCAGTCGTAGCCTATGTAGGTAATGCCAAAGCCTCCGATTCCCAATACTCTTCCGATCAGATATTTGTTGCGGAGGATGGTTCCCGGAGCCAAATAATTTCCCGGTTCCTGGGAATCCTGCCGGTACCCGCAGTGAGGACAAACCTTGCAGTCCTCTGTAATTTCTTTCATACAGCCCATACATAAATGCATTTTTGATTCCTTCTTTCTGAAATATCTCCTGCCGTACTCGGTTATTCTTTCAGAATTGCCCGCTTGAATTCTCTGGCATTGCGATATCTTTTTTCGGGATTTAAGTTCATCGCCCTGCGAATCACTTCCTCTATCACCGGATCCATATCCTCCCCCATCTCAGAAGGCATCCTCAGATCGTCCTGCTCCAGCCGATCCAAAGACTCCGGAGGTTTTCTTCCGGTCAGCATCTCATAGAAAACTGCGCCTGCCGCATAAAGATCCATGGAAAATCCTTGTTTCCAGTTGCTGCGGTACTGCTCTATGGGAGCATATCCAGGTTTTACGACCAAGGGAACTTCCTCCCCGTCCTGTTCCTTGAGAAACTTCGCCGCTCCAAAGTCAAAAAGCTTCACTTTCCCCCGATCCACCAGAAAAATATTATCTGGGCTTACATCTCGGTGAAGAATCCCCTGCTCATGAATTTTCTCCACCGCATTCAGCAGGGAAAGCATATAGGCGCAGGCTTCCGGTGCCGGAATCTTTCCCACTATCTTCAGGTATTCCTTCAGAAGCGGAGCGTTAACATATTCCATAACAATATAGGCAGTTCCGTTTTCTTCAAAATAATCATACACTTGTACAATCTCCGGTTCTTTGGAAAAAAGTGCAAGATTCTGCGCTTCATTCAGGAATCTCGCCAACTGCCTCTTAAATTCCCCCACTCTTTCTCCTGAAAAGACACTAACCCGTTCTTCTCCCTCCATGCGCCTGACGAGTCTCGCCGGATAAAACTCCTTTACTGCCACCATAATCCCCAAAGCGGTGTCAAAGCCTTTATAGATAATGCCAAAGCCTCCGATCCCTTTCATTTTTCCAATCATATATCGTTTCCTGAGAACCGTTCCCGGCTTTAGCTGACAAGTGGTTTCCTGCAAAGAATTTTCCACGTATCCGCAGTAAGGGCAGACTTCATACTCTCCTTTATATTGAAAACAGTTCATGCACCACGGATTACTCATTGGCCTCTCCCTCCGTATCTGTTTCCATGATCTGAAGAAGCTGCTCCGCCTGTGACAATTCATCCACCGCTTCCATTATATCCGCAAAATTTTCCGGGGAATTCTCACTTCTTTGGCAGCCTGCCAGAATTCCCGCCGTCATGGCCGACGCAGCGAGAAAAATCGAAATCCTCTTTTTATTTCTCACACTAATCTCCTCCTACCTGGAATCTCTGGAAAGCCCTCTCAGAAGCAGCGTACACACCAGTGCGCACAGCAGCGTCATTCCCAAAAGGATTCCGCACATCTGCCATAAATGTTTCCCTGTGGCCTCAAAAATCTCCTCCGCCTCATGAACGGCTCCCGGAAGCTGCTCCTGAATCCGCAAAGACAGATCATTTAAATGGGCTATGCTTCCCATTCCTCCCACGGACCATTTGCTGATGGTGACGCTGGAAATCACGTCGCCCATCCCCTTTAATTCAAAAAGGATTCCTGAAAACAGAAGCTGCACGATCAGCACGAAAGGCGCCATAGCCATAGCCTTGTCCCCGCTGCGGACCAGTGCGGAAATGATAAAGCCCAGGGCCATTGAGGCTTCTATGGTAAGCCATACCAGAAGAAAGATCTCCCAAACCGGATTTTCAAACCAAATTCCCTCCTCCGGGATTCCCGTCGTCAGTACAAAAACAACGGTCATCAGAGCAGCCTGGAAAAAACCTAAAAAAGTCTGGACAGAAAACTTCGACAATACGTACAGGGGCAGCTTTAAATTCGCCATATATTCCCTTTTCAAGATCGCCCGTTCCTTACAGATTTCCTGAATCGAGTTGAATAACCCAATCCAGATTCCCGCACAGCTTAAGGAAAACAGAATCGATTTCGTATCCTCATACTGTTCAAAAACCTTCTCCCCCGCCACTATGGACAGGAGAAACGCGATCAGAACCGGCTGTGCCAGAAGCATGATCAACCTTGGCCAGTCATTTTTGATCAGTTCCATATATCTGCACAAGAGAACCTGAAGCTGCCTCAGGGGATAGGTCCGCTTTTTTCTTGAACTCATTTTTCCCTTTCCCGCTGGAAGCCGCTGGTATTCCATACAGTTCGCAAACTGCCCGGCCCAAAGCTCCGGTTTCTCCGAAATCATATTGTAGATCTCTACCAGATCCTCTGTGTCAAAAAACATTCTGGCCTGCTCGGTGGTTCCGCAGAAGCACAGGCGTCCGCCTCTTCCCATAAAAATCACTTTGTCGCAAAGCTCCAGGCTCTGCGTGGTATGAGTCACCATTACAATCGTCTTGCCCTGGGATTTGGAAAGCTTGCCAAGCGTCATCATCAACTTTTGCTCTGTCCCGGGATCCAGGCCTGAAGTAGGTTCATCCAGAAAAAACACACTGGGATCCGCCAAAAGTTCAACTGCGATGCTGGCTCTCTTTTTCTGGCCTCCGGACAGTTTCCGAATCAACGTGTTCTGATGCTCCTTAAGTTCAATCATGTTGAGAACCTGGTCAATCCTTTTTTCAATCTCTGCTTTTGATGTATCTCCCGGCATTTTCAGCTTTGCCGTATAAAAGAGCATCTTTCGGAGAGTCAGGTTTTCATAGATTATGTCCTCCTGGGGAACGTAACCGATCATTCCTTTCAGAACGTCAAAGTGACTGCGCAGGTCGGTTCCATTAAACAGCACCGTTCCCTCCGTCTTTTTATCAAAACCGCTGATCGCATTCATCAGGGTAGATTTTCCAGCCCCTGATCCGCCGATGATCGCCACAAATTCATTGCTCTCGATCTCGCAGCTCACGTGATCGAGAATTTTCTTTCCTTTCCCCACATATTTGCATATATCCGATACCTGTATGCTGATGCCGGAAGCAGAACTTTTGTAATAGATCTTTCCTCCCGCATAGATCAGCGTGTGGTTCAGAATACGGATCACGTCCCGGTCTCCCAGTCGGCGGCTGCCAGTCAAGGTCACTCCGTTTAGTAAGGTGCCGTTGGCGCTTCCTAAATCCGAAAGGATATAGCTGCCCTCCTTCTTTTCAATCGCCGCATGAAATCTGGAGACACTGGGATGTCTTAGAACAATGTCATTTTCCTGTGACCGTCCAATGGAAACTCTGCTGGTGAGAACCGGAAGCTTTCTCCAGGTTCCCTTCCCGGCATCCGCCGTATACAGAATCAGCACATCCCCTCCAGCCTTCTGATCGCCGGAAAGGATCCTGAGCATGTCTCCATCCTGCACCTCTTCATACATCTCATTTCCTCGAAGGAATTTCTGGCGCCCGTCCCGTTCCAGAACCGTTCCATTGGTGCTTTGCATATCTGCGAAAAGAAGCCGTTCTCCCTCCAGTTTAAACTTTCCATGCACCCTTGAAACCGCCCTGGATGAAATCACCACATCATTTTTTTGCGGATCTCTTCCAAAGAAAATCATGCCGTTCTCTAATCCTGCCAGGGATTTTTCCTGCATCTTTCCTTCGGAATCAATGATAATTAAAATTCTCTCTGCCCTTTCCACTTCTTATCTCCTTTTTCACTCAAGAGAAAGCCTGCTCTCCCTGTTCCCCAGAAAAATTACACTTCCTCTGGAGAGCCTGATTTCCTGATTGGTAGGCAGCCTGTCCCCTTCTGATAAAAAAGTACCGTTCATAGAATAATCGGTCACAAAATACGCCTCCTGGGAGCCGTCATATCGGATCCGGCAATGCCTCCGGCTCACGCCCTCTCCCTCTAAAATCAAATGGCTTACTTGTGCGTCTCTTCCAACCAGGATTTCATCTCCGTCCCGCACTGGAATCCTTGCGCCTTCCAGCATACCGCAAAAGCACAGAATCTCCGGTTCCTTCCCGATTTTCTTTTTCTTTCTTTTTACCTTGTTTTTCCCAAAACATCCCACAAAAGCCGCAATAAAAGCGATGAGAAGAGAAAGAAGATTGATCCAGTACCCAACGCTAAAACCCGACAGGATCAAATTTCTGAAAAGACTCTCCCCATTGCCTCCAAAGGCTATGTTATAGTAGGCTGGCAGCAGTCCCATGAGTTTGCCTGGTATAAAAAACAGAGGATCCAGGAGAAGAAATGCTGCAGTCAAAACAGAAAAAACAGCCGAAACAATATAACTCCATTTTTTTCTCAAAAAAGCCAGAATCCCATTTACAATTCCAATAAAATACGGAAGAATGAGAACTATAAAAATGTGAAAAAGGAAGTCATTCACCTTCGGATTTCCTACAGAACCTTCGTCTTTAAGGAGCAGCACCCCACGGATCAAGGTATAAACGGAAAAGGAAACCTTCCCGTCCTCAATCTCAGGAATCCTTCCAAAAATTTCACCCAGATACGCATTGAGGATGCCGGCGGTGCGCCCAAAATCAATTTCTATGTACTTTATAAAAATCCCCGCTGCCATAAGGATACAGGTGGCCAGAATGATTCCGCTGCATATGGTTCTTCGTTTCATGATCCCTGTCCCTTCTTTACTTTTCTTTTTTCTTCCCTGTCTGCGCATAATCCTCCCAGGAGAATACCTCGTCACAGCACGGGAAGAACATCAGGTTGGTCTGTCCCAAGGAGAGAATGTCGTATCTTTGGAGCTTTCTGGGGGCCAGCACCACTTCGTCATTCACGTAATAAAGCCCCTTGGATTCTCCTGGCTGCGCAATAAATTCCCGCCTTTTTGGCTCATACAGCAGAATCGCATGGCGGTCCCTGGAGATGCTCTCGTCTCCAACGATCTGCACGTCCATATCCTTCCCCCGCCCCACAAAATTTCTTCCGCACTTTATAATATAGCTTTTTCCGTAATTGACTCCCTTGACACAGACCAGCCAGCCTACTACCGGCTCTTTCTCAAAGCCTCCGCTGGAAAACCACACGGTAGCCCCTTCCTCCTTTCCTGACCAGGGATTGTGAACATTCCCCCATCCAGTTTCGGAACCTCCATTTTCCGTAGGATAGGAATTGCCATCGTAAGGCGTCGGAGCTGGCCGGTTTCCCGTTGGGATCTCTCCCACAGGATCATTTGTATGAATTTCAGGAAAGCCAACCTGGACCGTCCCCATATCCTTCTCCCGGCCCTGACAGTAAGGACAGGTATCAAATTTATCCGCATCATAAAAATGTTTATTGGAACAACGTTTCAAATTCATGTTTCATCCTCCTACTCTCTTTTTATTATAGCTGCTCTGACTGAATTGTCTCTTCCCATTTAAAATACTGCAGTAAAATCAGGGAAGTATTATCCAGGCTTTCCCAGGACATGTCCATGGCCCCAGCCGTCAGGCAGAAAGCCGCTCTCTCCACATCAGGAAGGCTGTCCAGAATAACCTTGAGGATCATCTCCTCTGGCATGCTCCGATACAGTCCATCGCTGCAAAGTAGAATAAAGTCGCCTTCCTGCAGAAGAAAGGGCCTTTGGTTGATATCCATCAAGGAAAGATCCCCGATCCCAAGGAAACTGACAAGGGCCTCCCCCCTTTCCCGCTCTTCCTCATAGAAATACTCTTCTGTAATCTCTCCCCTCTCCAGCTTCTCCAAAAGCATTTCCCGGTAATTATGTTCCTGGTTCAGCATCTGTATTTTCTTTTCCCGGATGAGATAGATCCTGCTGTCCCCCACCGAAAGCCAGTGAAGCCTGTTGCCCTCGACAATCACAGCCGACATGGTAGTTCCTGCCTCCAGCCGGCCCCCTTCTTCATTCTGCAGTTCATAGACAAGGGAATCTATTTTGATCGCTTCCTGCTGAAAAAAATCCGGGATCGTTCCCTGGGGATTCAATCGAAACTGGAAATAATCCTCCGCAAGGGTTTGGGCTGCCAAACAACTGGCGATCTCTCCGCCCTCCAAGCCGCCCATACCATCGCAGACAACTGCAATCGTTCCCAGTTCATCTGTATTCCCAAATACTGTGTCCTGCTGATTTTTCCTGGTTCCTATAATACTGGAAATTCCCATCTCGATCCGATGGTCAAACCCAAAATCTTCTTCCTCCATAGGCACTGTGGGAATCTCACTTTGTTCTATCCTTCTTTCGCTCATAATATGCTCACCCTAATTCTGCAAATATCCACTCCCAGTTCAAAGAACTCTCCGTCCTGGATCTGGTAAACCGCCTCTTTTACTAAGCGCCTGCCTCTATAATACAGACCGTTTAAAGAATAATCCTTCAGGTAAATCGCTTTTTTCTCCGGAAGGCACCAGATTTCAAAATGAAGTTTGCTGATTCTGGGATCCTCTTTAATCACCAGATCCGCATACCGGTCAGAACGTCCAGCCCGTACGACCTGTCCGCAGGGCAGATGCCAGCTTTTCTGTGTCCCATCCCCAAAACGGGCTGCAAGCAGCAGGCTGTGGGTTGTCTCTGTGCCCCCGCCGCTGTCTGGATATATCTGACGGACGAATTCCCCAGCCGTCTGGGTCCGAACCCTGTAGTTTAAGGCCAAGGCCCGATCCACTGCATCCGAAACTCTCGGATCGATGCCAAGTCCAGTCTCCTTCAAAGGCATATACCTCTCCCCGGAAAGCCTCTCCGGCGCATCCGGCACCATAACCCCAGTCAGAGTATAATAAAAGGTTCCAGCCAGAGCATAGACATCTGTATAGCTTCCCTGTTTTCCCGTACTGCTGTATTGTTCCGGCGGCGCAAAGCCCGGCTTCAGCACTACCGAAAGATTTTGGCTTTTTTTCCCGGTGATATACTTGGCGCTTCCAAAATCAATGATTTTCACTCTGCGGCTTCTGGTCACCATAATATTTTCCGGGCTGATATCCCGGTGAAAAATCCCCTCCTGGCGGTGTACCTTTTCCAGAGCGTTTCCCACCAATGCGATAATCTGCCGGGCTTCCTGAAAAGCGAGTCTGCCCCCTGCTGCCCGGACGGTCCTTCTCAGGTTCATCCCTTCCAGATACTCCATCACAAAATAGACGGTATTATTTTCCTCAAAGTAATCCGTGATCTGCACTACCTCAGGAATCACGCTAAGCTTTTTTAAGACTTGGGCTTCCTCCAGGAAGCGCTGTTTCCCATGATCAAAATCTTCTATCTGTCCTCCTGAAACCGCTTCCAGAGTCACCCCGTCCTCTCTGCGTCTTGAGATCCCCTGGGGAACAAATTCTTTTATGGCGCAGATCATATGATTTAAAGTGTCATATGCCTTGTATGTAATCCCAAAGCCGCCCTCTCCCAGAACACGGCCAATCAGATACCGGCCAGCCAGAGAGAAAAACCTGGGAAGCTGCTGACCAGTCGGATCCGCTAAGACATCCTCATAGCCGCAGCGGACACATACACCGCCCTCCATGGACTGGCAAAAACAATCTGGACATATCTTTTGAATCTCTTTCTTCATCTGCCTACCACCTTATACGCATCTGCACGGAACCGGCGTAAATCATATCTCCTTTCTCAAGGCTTCTGCGGTGCTGGATTTTTACCCCGTTCACCATGGTTCCATTGGTGGTTTCAAGATCCTCTATATAGTAGGATTCTCCTGACTTTTCAATCAGGAAATGTTCTCTGGACATCCTCGCATCGTCAAAGGATATACTGCATTTCTGAGAACGCCCCACCGTGACCCGGCCTTGGAAGGGAACCTCTATGGTATTGACCCCCTGCTGCATCTGTATATCAAAGTACAGGATTTCTCTCGGTAATACCGGAGGTTCGTAAGGCTCTGGCTTGGCTTTTTCCGTTACTGGTACCGGCGAATGCTCCTCCTCCGGCTGATTCTGGACCTTATCACCGAAAAACGGAGCCGTGTTGTCAGAATCCTCTTTTCCGCCGCTCATAACGCTGCTTCCTTCCTTCCCCTGCTCTTTCTTTTTCTTTCTCGTGATCAGGAGAGCTGTCAGGATAGCCAGGAAGGCTATAATAGCCGCAGGAATCAGTAAAAACAGCCAGTTTATTTCATCTTTCTCTTCTTCTTCCGCCTCTTCAGAAGAAAGAATTACAATATCTGTCTGCGGCTCACTCTCGCTCTCAGCCTCATCGCTTTCAGCCTCTGTAGGATTCTCCGCATCTAATCTCTGAAGCTCCGGCGTTCCTACCGTCAAGGTGCAAACATCCGTCAGAAGATTTTCCTCCATGGATTCATCATAAATCTCTATAAAGGAGATCTCATACTCCCCTTCCGCAAGATCCTCGCTAAAGGTCAGAAGGGTTGAAGGCGAATCTCCAGGGCGGTACTCCGCCCGTTCCGGTCTGATCCTTTCTCCTCCCGCCATGATTTGGAAATGATCTGCATCGCCGCCGTTCTGCACTGGCTCGCTGTACCGCACCATCAGTTCCTTGCTGGAAAGCTGCTCTGCCTCTGCCAAAGGAGCCGTCTCGTCCTTCTGGTAATATTTGGGATAAACCATTAAGGTACGCACAGCGCTTTCCGTACCAAAAACCAGATCCAAAGACTGCGCCTGGGAGGTCACCCGGTTCGTGGCGGCCATCAGCGAAAGAACATAAGCACTTTTCAGTCTCTCCTGCTGCTGCTCCATTGCTTCCTCCGCTTCCTCCGATCCGAAGGTCTGAAGCTGGCCCCCTGTTTCTCTGGCAAATTCTCCCAGCTCTCCGGTAAATTGATTTTCTTCTCCTCCAGCCATCTCTTCCACTGCCAGGGCATACAGAGGAATTCCTCTCTTCTGCAGCGTCACAAGAGCTTCATTTCTGGTGGCGTCTTTCGAAAAATCTTCACCGTCCGTAATGATAATGAATACAGTCCGCCGGCTGTTGCCTGCTTCCGTGTCCGCCATCTCCGCTGTTTTTTTCAGTGCTTCCAAGAGAAGTGTCGTCTGATCGTCATTCTCCATTCCCTGGATCAGCTCACTGCAGTCATCCCCAGGCGCCGCATTTTCAAATAAAACCGTAACTTCATTGCCAAAAGTGATCAGAGTTAATGTATCCGCCGGCTCCATGCCTTTCTGGAAATTTTCCACGGCCTGACGGATATGTGAAAAATAGGTATCCCCAATCGAAGCCGAGATATCTACCAGCATATAATAGCTTGTCCCCTGCGTCTCTTCAGCAACAGGGCTTATGCCCTGAACCTCTAGTTTTTCCCCTGCCAGGGAAGCACGGATTTTCTCCTGATCCAGATCCTCCGAAGAAGCCGGATAAAAATAAACCCGGATCTCTGGCATATACACTCTGGCTTGTTCCAGCTCCACAGAAGAAATTTTTTGGTCGATTTCAGTTCCATGAGTCCGGCATTGGAAGCCTGCCAGAAAGAACAGACAGATAAGCCAAATGAATCTTTTTCCTTTCACCATTTACGATCTCCCTCACAAAAAGCTATGAATTGAAACTGACTGCTTCCAATGGTCAGTTTGTCTCCTGTATGCAATAACTCGGGAGCTTCCAGCAGTTTCCCATTCAAGTAAGCCAGTCCTCCCGACTGAGGTACCGCATAAAAAACATTCTTCCGATCCTCATAGACAAGGGAACACTGGCATTCTCTGGACAGCATCCGGTCTTCCTGAATGCGGATATCATTCTTCTCCCCGCGCCCGATCCAGTTTACCCCGTGATAGATTCGGTAATCTCTTCCCTTTTCCGGCCCTTCAACGCAAACCAGCCATCCAGTCAGAAAATCATTGCCTCGCTGCGGCGAATAGAGCGGAATCGTCTTGGTTTCGTCAAAGGATGTTCCGCCCCCCTGCTTATGAGAGGCCTGCCCTGTTCCGCTCTCGCCCATTTTCTGCGTAAGCACCTCATCTTTCTCCCTCTGGGAATCCTGCGCCTCCCCCTGGAGACAGTGCGGACACTTTGCATATCTCACAGCGTCATAATAATGTCCCTTTGGACACTGAATAACCCGCCTTTCTCTCTGTGGAATGGTTCCCGATCCATCCCCGGTTCTATTTAATGCCATATTTGCTCCCTCTTTCATTCTGTGCGGTGCTGCCCGCACTCTTGTCTATATCCTGATACAGATTGCAGAAAAGTTGTCCATTTCCTTTCCGCATCCGTTTTTCAGCACTTCTGCTTTCATTTTCTCAAGCCATTCTTCAGCCGTTTCGGTTATCTGGAGCGCCTCTTCCATCTGCTCTTCCAAAATCAGCTCCCAAAACCCATCGGAACACAGCAGAAACGCATCCCCCTTTATCAGGGATATTTCCGGTTCGATGGTGTATGCCGGACGATCCCATTTCACTCCCATTGCCCTCAGCAGCCGGTTGCGGTCCACATGCCCCCGGATCTCGTCCTCAGTGATCTCGCCAGCCGCCACCAGCATTTCCGGCACACTGTGATCCTTTGTCCTGCTGACATATCTGCCATTGCGGAACCTATAAATTCTTGAGTCTCCCACATGGCCCCAGAGCGCCCGATCCCTGTCTGCGATCCAGATGGTAAGCGTAGACTTCATCTTCCACTTCATACGTCTCTCTTCCTGCAATCTCAGCAGCGTATTCTGACTCTCTTCAAAGCAGCGGATCAGACTCTTTTCTGAAACCTCTTCCATTTCCTTAAAGGTATCGAAGACCTGACGGATCACCGTCCGGGAAGCCTCGGCGCCCCCGCCGTGTCCTCCCAGGCCGTCTGCCAGAGCAAAGCAGAATATTTCTCCTTTTCTGAGTAACGCCGCACTGTCTTCATTTTTTTTTCGGCTTCCTATTTCGGAGCAGATTTTATAATCGATCATTTTCAGAACTCCTCCGCCCTTTCAAATTTAAAAAATCCGTTTCGTTCCGCAGCTTGCGCACTGCTTGGTCTGTTCAGAATTGACTCTGCCGCATTTGCTGCATACCCAGTCGTCTTTGTGAGATACCGGCTCCTTATAATTCCCGGGCTTTGATCCTGAACCATAAGGCGGATTACTCACCGCCCGATGGCCCTGCTTTACCAGTTCTTCATTGATTCTCTGGAGAGAGTCTTTCACTTTGAAAAGCTCGTCCCGTATCTTTTCCACATTCTCTGCCTGCTCCACCCGCATTCCAAAGTTGCAAAGCGCTATGAAAACCCCCAGCATTGCAATTAAAAAGGTCACGAGGCCAGCCACGAATCCAGCTCCCTCATATCCTCTGATGCTCCCCAGTGAACCGCCCACAGAAAAGGCCAGCCCCAATCCAAGAATCACTCCGACCGCCAGATAGACCCATACCAGAGCTTTTGCAAATTTTCTCCACATCGTTTCATCCTCCTGTTCTTTGCTGTTCTTTGCTTTTATTTGTCTTTATTTTATTCCAAGCCTTGATTTTATTGGGCTGATTGTTTTTTTCAGCAATCTTTTTGTCGTTTTTGCCAATCTTATCCCAGCTTCAGGACATTTTCCTCATCTCCAATGATCAATTCCTCCCCTGCCAAAAAACGGTATTCAAATCCCTGTTCCAGACGCTGTCCATTGGAGCGGAAAGTCCCGTTCTTAGACCAGTCCCAGACGCTGTACATTCTTTTGTCACCGTGATAACGGATCGTACAGTGTTTACGGCTTACAGTACTCTTCCCAATTACCAGGTCGCTGTTTGCCGTATCACGGCCAACTACAATCACGTCCCCATCCTGCATGGGGATAATTGCGCCCAACCAGGCTCCTCGGACTCCAATAATCGCCCCTCCCGGCTTTTTATTCATAGAAAGACTTTTCGTCACATATACTGTATCATGATACTGCATCCTTCTTTCCCCCTTGCTCCTTTTCTCCTTCCGTCCGCAAAAGTTCCCAATACTTTCTGCTCACGGGAATCTGTGTCTCTGAGAGGCTGATCCACATCCGCTCTGTCTTGGTTATATATTTTCGGTTTACCAGATAGCTCTGGTGACAGCGGATAAAGTTTTTGTCCCCCAAGATCTCTTCCAGCTCATTCAGCTTTCCATAATACTGCAGCGTCTCTTCTCCCTGAATGTGAATCAGTATTTTCCGCACATTACTTTCAAAATAAAGAATCCGATCCACCGGAACCTGATAGACCGTACCTCTTACATTGACGTTCAAAGTTTCTGGACATTCCTGTCTCTCATCCAGGTATCGGCTAAGCTCCCTTTTCAGTCCTGAATCCAATGCGGATTTTAATATATATGCATAAGC
>HHCFC01400__coassemble_1681_pt1 | contig 17824 bp, 14 predicted proteins | sample HHCFC01400__metabat2_high_PE_014 | metagenome-assembled genome bin HHCFC01400
GCAGGAAATCCGTTATCTGGACAAGCTGATTGATGAGTTGGCAAAGGGGAAAAGTATGGATAAAATCTTGCGGAAGTGAGAGATCATTTTTTTATGATTTTAAGGAGGAAACCTTATGTGGAAATGTCCGAAATGCGGCCGTCTTTTTAAAAACAAAAACCAGGATCATTACTGCGGAGAAGCTCCGAAGTCTATTGAAGATTATATAAGCCGTCAGCCCATTGAAATTCAGCCTTTTCTGCGGCAGGTAAACGAAACTATCCGGGCCGCCCTGCCAGAGGCTGTGGAAAAAATCTCCTGGAGTATGCCTACTTATTGGCAAAAACGCAATCTGATCCAGTTTGCGGCTTTCAAAAAGCACATTGGCCTATACCCGGGACCAGAGGCTGTAGCCGCTTTCGCTCCCCGGCTTTCAGAGTACAAAACAAGCAAAGGAGCGATCCAACTGCCCTATGACCGCCCCCTTCCCCTGACACTGATCGGTGAGATCGCAGAATGGTGCGGCAAAAACTCCGCCTCCAATTAGATCATCTTCCGGTTTCTATGCTGAAAAGCTCTAAAATAGGCTTCTCTGCCGGATTCCCGCAAAGAAGCCTATTTTCGATTCATTATCCCTTCCGAAGGTTATCTTTTTAAGCCTTTCATCCTGGCTTTTTTATTCATATGAACCATATGCCTGTTCTGCCGTATAGCCGCCGTAAATAATATTCGCAACACCGTCAGCTCCATATTCTGACATGGCTACAGCAATATTTAATCCTGTATCCAATGCTTTCTGTGATGGAGTCGCATCTTCTGAGTAAACATAAACCTCATATCCCATAAGTCCGTTTTCATAGTCCATATAAAACTCTCCGAGATTCAGTTTATTATTCATCCGTATAAAGAATGATGCCACCTCATCCCGAACGTCCTCATCTGCTTTTACCGTATAGTCAGCCTGAATCTTTACACCGTCATCTTTAGCAAATGCCCATACTTTGCAGGAATCAAAAGATGTATCATCTAATGTAAAGCTCATTTCAAAAATTCTGTCTTCGCTAAAGTCATACGAATACTCGTTGGCATCTAATACCGCCTTCATGGCCTGGGCATTCGCTATTTTTCTGGCATCCTCAAAATCGTCCTCTGATGCGGCGGCAGTGATGGAGGACAAAATTAATGTTGACACAGCAAAAATGGTACAAAGTATTTTCTTCATAATCTTCTCTCCTTTCGTAAATCTTTTTATTTTTTCAATTTTGTTTTGGCGGATTGGCACTTTACTTTGTGCGGCGGCAAATTATCTTTTGTTTCCTCCTTTCTTATTCTTGATGTTATTTTATCAGCCCGATTTTTTTATCTTGCAACTTTTTTCCGTGCTGTTCTAACAGTGGAAAGTATTTAAAACAAATGTGAATGCAAGGAACGGAATAACCTAAACATAATCCCTTCATCAAAATTTTTCGGTATATCCTCCAGCATTTGCGGGAACGAATCTTTTAAGGCAAGAAGAAATGATACTATATACAGAAATTATCCAACTAAAATAACCTCTTTTACTTTCTGGGATGCCAATAAAACAGCTCCTTTTAGTACAACAGCATCCCCAAGTTCGCACAGAACTATATCATAGCGGTCAATATTACTAATAAATTCTCTTTCCTTAGTATACTTCTTTATTCTGTCTATCAACGGTTTTCCTATTTTTGAAAACCCGCCTCCAATAGCCACACGCTCTACTGGTATTAAACACAACAGATTTGCAATCGCAATACTCATCGTTTTTGCGGTTCGGTCAATCTCCGGAAATTTCCTTGTCCCTATCCAAGCTATGGAAATTGCAAAAAAGAATGTTGCTACTACTGTCTGTATTACGCAAAATTTTCATTCACAGCTTGCCAAAATGTTTGACAAAATCATTTACAGTTATAGAAAAAGTAAAGATCTAGACGATCTTGGCACTTTCATCTTTTCTTTGTAAAAAACGTCTCCCCGCCAACAGTTATTCTGTCTTTGCGGGGAGCATTTCCTCATTATTTATTGTATTCTCTCCTAGCTTTCTCCAATCCTTCACCCAGCACCTCCATGGTTCTCTCCCTGGAAGCCCTGGCTTCTTCCTCAATCCCTGTAAGGCCGGTATCCGCTTCCAGGGAATCCACATCGTCCAGGGGCAGTATGTAGTACTTTGACCCTCCGTCCTGGTATCGGTACACCCAGGTAGGAAGCAGATCCACATCCCGTATGTCCACGTTTCCCTCCTGGTCCTGATAGAGGGTCAGAGTCACCATAACTCCATCCTCCGTGTGGCCCGTAGGCATGGCGTCCATGAGATACGTCCGCTGATTGCTGAGAGCGTTTCCCACAGAGAAGATACAGAACATAGAGTGATCCCCCTGGCTGGCATGGAAGACGTCAATAGGCTGTTCACAGTGAGGATGGCCTCCGATCAGGGCATCCACTCCCAGATCGCATAGCTTTTGGGCGATCTCCCTTTGCTCTTCGGATTCTGTAAGCTGGTATTCCTGCCCCCAGTGGAGGTTGGCCACGATGAACCTGACTCCCTGGACTTTCATCTCTGTAATACTTTCCTTTACTTCCTGGTAAAAGCTGTCCAAATCCTTATAGTCAAAGGTGTTCAGGCGCTGCGCATCCTCTTCGGCCAGGGGAATTCCGTTAATATTCACGCCGCTTCCCTCAGTCTCGTAAACATAATTCAAAAAGCCCACGGGAATTCCCTGGATGTCAGCAATATAATAGGGCTTCCTGCCTTTTGTCTTTCTGGCGCCTGTGCAGGCGATCCCCTGCTCCTGGTATACTTCTAAGGTGCGGTTAAATCCGTAGGTGCCCCCATCGTAAATGTGGTTTGTGGCCAGCATCTGCAGATCCACCCCGCTGTCCCTGATATTTTCAATGATCACATCCGGCGAGAGGAAATTGGGATAGCCGTGGTAGCCCAGCTCTTCCCCTCCCAGAGCTCCTTCAAATTCACACGTCATAAAATCCGGTTCGCTGTAATAGGGGGTAATATATTTGAATATGGAAGAAAAATCATAATCTCCCTGTGCATCTATGTAAGAAGATAAAAAAGGAGAATGCAAAAGCATACACCCGGTACTTCCCAGAGTGATCTCCTTCTCCGCATAGAGGACGGGCTCTTCCTCCGCCTCCAGCATACGGGACATCACCTGCTGTACTCCCATCATAAGGACATACCTCCCCCCTGTAAAAATCAGATGGAGGATGCCCCACACCGCCAGCACACAGACCAGCAGCGCTCCTGCTATTTTCCCTCCCTGCAGGAGGGCGCTTATGCATTCTTTCTTTCGATAGCTTTTGAACTGCTCAGCCGGAAGGGTTTTTCGCAGGCGTTCCCGCCTGCGCTTTGCCTCCCACTGTTTCATCCGAATATCGTCAATATAATCCCATAATTTTTCCCTTAGGGGTTTTTTTCTTTTGTCGTCTCCACTCATAACCCACATCTCCGAAAGGCTTTATTCTGATCTCAGTCTTTCATAAATCTCTGCCAGCTTCTGCGTCAGTTCCCGGATTCTCCCTTCCTCAAAAGGACTTTCAAGCCCCGCCTCTGCGAGCATATTTCCAAAGAAGTCCGAGGCAGACAGGCGGCAGAACTTAAGATAGCTCTCCCAGGCTCCCTGCCTGTCCTTTTCCATCCAGATCCGATACTGGAATGCATTCGTCTGAGCAATGGCATAATCAATATAATAAAAAGGCACGCTGTAGATGTGGTGCTGTCTCTGCCAGAAACCTCCGTTTTCGTAGAACCGTGACGCCTCCCCATAGATCAGGTGAGGCTTGTACTCACGCTCCAGCTTCTTCCAGGCCGCCTTTCTCTGTTCTGGCGTAAGCTGCGGCTGGTCGTATACGATATGCTGAAATTCATCCACCATGCATCCGTAAGGAATAAACACCGCCGCATCCTCAAACTGGGCCAGAAGGAAATCCTTCCCTCTCTCTCCAAAAAACCAGTCCATCCATGGATTCGTAAAAAATTCCATGGACATGGAATGGGTCTCCGCCGTCTCCATGGTAATGTCCCAGTGTTCCCGCACCGGATCTTCCTTTCCCACCAGATATCCCTGGAAGGCATGGCCGCATTCGTGGGTGATTACATCCACGTCCCCGCTGGTTCCGTTAAAATTGGCAAAGATAAAAGGCGCTCCAAACTCAGGGAGATATTCCATATATCCCCCTACCTGCTTATTTTTCCGGGAAAAGACGTCCAGAAGCTCATGCTCCATCATGAACCGGAAGAATTCCGATGTCTCCGGGGACAGGGCGTCGTACATTCTCTGCCCGTCCTTTAAAATCTCCTGGGGACTCCCCACAGGCCTTGGGCTGCCCTCCTGAAAGCTTACTCCCTCATCCAGGTGATACAGCTTGTCCAGGCCCAGCCGTTTTCGGCGCTTCTCCCAGATCTCTTCCGCAAAGGGCACCCAGTACCTCTTAATCTGTTCTCTGAAGCTCTCCACCTCTTCTCTGCCGTAGCTGCTGCGCATCATGCGGCAGTAGCCCAGGGATGTAAAGGTCTCAAAGCCCAGCTTCTTTGCCTGGAGCGTCCTGTTTTTCACCAGCAGGTCAAAGATCTCATCCAGTTCTCCCTGGATGCTCTCATAAAATTCATTTACCTTCTCCGCCGCCTGAATGCGCACTTCCCTGTCCGGGCTTGTCAGATATGGGGTCATCATAGAGAGATTTAAGGTCTCCCCCTCCCAGGGAATCTGCGCCCCGGCCAGGAGCTTCTCATACCTGGTAACCAGAGCATTCTCCTCCTGCATCAAGGGCACGGTCTCCTGGCTGACAGACCTGGCCCCCAGCTCCATGTTGGCAAAGGCAGGCCGTCCAATCACCGCTTCCAGCTTCTCCCGGTTGGGGGATTTGAGAAGCAGATTCCTGTACTCTACTTCCCGGTTGGAAAATTCCGGCATCTTTTGGTCATAATAATCCTTTTCCTCACTGTAAAAGGGATCGGCCGTGTCTATGCTGTGGCGGATCTGGGCCAGTATCCTCATGGTCTTCACGTGATCCGAGAGAGCATAATATCTCTTGTGAACCTCCAGTTCCTCTTCCCAGTCTGCGGCCTCCCTAAAATCCTCCATAATTTTCTTCAGTTCATCTGCCGCCTTCTCAAAATCAATGCGGCTGTAAGGCATATCCTGAAATTTCATACTTCCGCTGCTCCTCTAAATAGCCAGAATTGCAGGCGTTTCCGCCTGCAGGCATCACTTATACTTATTATACATTATATATATAGCCTTTACAATTCTGTTCTATTCATTTTTCCATCACATTTGTATCCCCTTCAGAGCAGCTCCGGGGCGCCTTTGTATACTGTGCCCAAATAAGCCGCCAGCTTTTCAAATGCCGGATAATATTTCTCCAGGATTCCCTGCTGCAGCGCAGCCGGGATGCAGTTCTGCAAAAAGCTTGTCATAAGATGATCCGGGTCCGCTTCCACGGTACCGTACTCAAAGGCGGGAGCAACATCATGGATAAAGCAGGTCACGATCATGGAAAAGGTCTCGTTCGGATCCAGGCCTGCCTCTCTGCACAGCTTAATATGTTCCTGCCCTCCCGTATGCTGCAGGCAGGATGCCCTGACGATATCGGAAACATTCCTGTCCAGATACCTCTGGAATATTTCTATGGCTTTAGGTTTCACCAGACGTCCCTCTTTCTGTTCACGGAAGAAGTCCAGCAGCCTCATGGCAAACATATGTACAGTCCCCATATCCAGCTTGCTTTCCCCGCTGTACAGGCTCTTAATGGCAATGGAAATGATTTCAGACAAAACGCTCATTTTATATTCCACCATATCCAGCATCTTGCAGCTGCGCAGTACGTCTAAAATATCCCAGAGAAGACTCTCCGTAATATCATACCAGTGCTCCATGCCGAACATAGTTATACAGTTTAAGAAGGCGCTTACCCTTTCCTGAATCAGCTCCGCAGCCTTCTCATTATTCAGCACAGAATTGGCTATAAAAACATCCGCCAAGGGACTTTCGTCAATCCCGCCCCCTTGGAATGAATCGGACAAATTATATTTTTCTTTTATATCTGAACAAAGGATCTTTACTTTACAGGGCTTTTCCATTCCGTCTGTCCGTATTAACGCCTCTCCCTGCGCAAGGGAGGCAAAGCTTAATATATCATCCGGAAGCAGCATGGAGGACTGGAGAGCCTTAATGTCATTGCTGTTGTCAATGCGGTGTACGATCTTTGCGGCGGAATTTTTGATCACGTCCTCCGCTATTTTCGTGGGGCTTTGATCTACAATCAGCATTCCTTCCCCGAAGGCCCGGATTTCCGCCATCATATTGCTCAGAGAATCTACCAACTGCCCTGTTGGGTCTGGGCCGCCGTCCGTACGGCCCCGGCTGTTTTTTGTATTTTTAAAAAGCCGGTGGGCTTCCTCGATGATCAGCAGATGCTGCAGCTTTTGTCCCGAAGAAGAAAAATGAAGTTTCAGGTACTGATAATACTGTACCAAAACTGTCCCCATAACGAGACACTTGTCCGCATCGTCCGCCAATCCTTCCAATTCCAGCACGCTGTGCCCCCTCATGATCTGTCCATAGTCCGGGCAGACATTGGTATTCAGCACTATTCCCTTATAACCGCTGACAAAGGATTTCAGGCGGCTCAGCAGGGCTCCTTTGTAGTCTCCCTTTGTCTCCCCGCTGAAATCCGAATTCTTGATGTAATCCTCAACTTCCGTACACAGATCGCTGAAGGTGGGATATAAATATGCCTCAGGCAGTTTCTTCCAATATACGTTGCGGCCTGTGACTAAATCCCACCCCGCCTTTACATAAATATTATAGAGACACTGTTCCAGAATGTTGGGCATAGCAGCCGTTAATTCAAAGGACGATGCTATGATGGTCTTCAGGCTGTCAATGTGAAAAGCCACATTTCCCCCCACAGGGAACCAAAAAGGATTCATCTGCAGAATGCTCAAATCCGGGCTGCTGCTGTCCGCAACCTTCATGGTCCAAACCTGCAGATCCGGGCAGACTGACTTTAAAGCTCTGTACTCGCCTTTAACCGGTTCGATGACGCAGAAGGGAAGGTTAACTCCCTCCAGAATTTTAAAAAGAGTATTGGTCTTTCCTGAACCAGTCATGCCGCAGATAAAAGCATGACGGCTCAGCTCCTGGGGTGCCATATCAAAAGAAGAGATTGCCGTCCCGTTCCAAAGCAGTTCTCCCACTGTAAATCCCTCCCCGCTCTGACGGCGGGACAGAGAAAATTCTTCATTCTGCACAAAGCCAAAACCTGGAAATTCCTTTGTGGGAAACATGGCCAGGGGCAGAATCTCCCCAGTCAGCGCCAGAATGGGAGAATCTGGTTTTCTTTGGCTCCAGGCAAGGTATATATTGGCTTCCTCCATGGTTCCGGACAGCACGGAGGTTAGTGTCTGGATGGTGTCCATATCCTGTGCCGAGACACGGATGCTGATCGCCCATAAAGTCTCCTGCTCTATGCGGGACAGCCTGGAAATCTCATGTTCTAGGCGCTCCCCCAGAAGCATGGCTTCTTTATGTACGTTTTGGCCGGCCATGGTAAGGCCATAACTGGAGCTGCTTCCATCCGTGTCCTTTCCCATCATTCCCTCGACCATGTTCATTCCTCCGTTGAGGGAACGGCCCAAATTTATATTATTGCTCCAGTTCACATCGCTGCAGAGCCGCAGCCTGCGGTAATACTTATTCAGCCTGGAGCGGCGCCTGACGGCGTCTTCCGTGCGGGAAACCGGCGTCAAACGCAGAGTGACCTTATAATTTCCATTTTCCGGCAGGGAAGATAAAATTGCGGAAGTCCAGGCTTCACATTTATCAAAGTCCTTATCCGCTCCCTTCTGCTTTGCCTCTCTGCCCTGAAACCCTACGCTGCCTCCGGCATACATGTTAATTCCAAAATCATCCGGCATCTTCGCCAGGCTTGTCTCCGCCTTTCCATAGACGCTCCGGATCATAGAGACTAAAGGTTCCCTTGTCTTCGATTCGCTGGAAATAAGAAATTTCATCTCCCGGCCCCCGACGCCATCCTCCTGGCTTGCAGCCGTCAGAGAGATATCCTCCCCATAGGCGCAGAGGATCTGCGCCATATGCCGGGCAGTCTTGTGAAAATTTTTATCGGCATTCTGTCCGTTTTCCTGCTGTCTCTGCCTTCCCAGCTTATGAATAGCCAGATGAGAATGGTAATTCTCATCCGGCACCTGCACGTATGTACCATTCAGGCACTCCCTGGCGGACCGGAGCAGTTCCTGAATATCCGGCAGGGCGAACCCGGAATCCTCGATGGACTCCAGCATAAAATGATCAAGAATCTTATCAACCTGGCTGGTTGTCCCTACGCTGGATAAGCACTCAGCAATCCGTTTCTTCATAGGCTTTTTCCTCCTCCGTTAAATCCATGATTTCACAGAAGATATTTTTTTCGTATTTTCTCAATGTGTCGTCGTCCGCCTCAGACAAGGATGCCGCATATAGCTTCTGAACGTCCCTGCGAAGCTGTACAAAAGCGCTTTTCACCTCATCCAGCGCCTTCCTCAAGTGGCTTCTGCGCTCAAAGAGATCGCCGCTGCTGCTTTGAAGCTCTTTTACCGTATTGTCCATCATTTGGATTAGCTGAACCCGAAGCTGGGTAAAATTCTTGTTAATGGCATTTTCAGTTTCCTGATACCATCTGTCCAGGTTGTTTGTGATCGATACAATGCCGATCTTCTGTATTTCGCCTTTGATGTACGCACTGTCTTGTGAAGACAGGCTTAAGTTTTTGAATATCTCCAGCACGCCGCCGGAACCAGTAACCCGGATGTACTCTTTCTTTGAAAAAAATCCCCCTGTGGAGAGACGGGATTTTACATCGCCGACCACTGATTTAATAAAAGAATTCACAGTGCTGGTATTCAGATCCAAAATTTTGTTGACTGTATCGTTGCCTGCCTTGGCAAGATTACTGTGGTTGGCTTTCATACCGTCTATAATTACGTCAATTTGGTGTTCCGTATAGTGAACCAGCGTATTTTTCAGGGCGGCTACGGATCTCAATACAGGATCCCCTTCCCTTACATTCTTCTTATATCTTTCTTCGTACTGGTCTAAGGCCTCGGCGATCCAGTCTTTCAGCTCTTCCAGAACCTCCAAGGCGCCGCTGTACATATCTTCCGTCTCCTGTGTCACATGGTTCAGCACTACACGAAAGCTCTCATTCACTTTCTTGACGTCCACCCCCAGCTTGTCCATCTCTTCACACAATTTGCTGTAATTCAGTTGGTTTTCAGTGCCCAGCTTGTCAATCTGCGCCCTGTCGCTGAAGCCCAGCCATCCGGTGGAAAAGGCTCCGCAGATCTTTGTGTTTCTGTCCTTATACTCCTCCAATGCCTTCTCAAAAGCAGAAATATAAAGCTCCGGAATCCCGTCCAGCACATGCTGGACAATCTGGTTGTTATGCTTAACGGCCGCATTTTTATTCAATGCGGCGGCGATTGGAGCATCCACGCTGGTCTTAAGTCCTTTGGATATATCATGAATCGCAGCTCCAGTTACCCCGTAGAGGACCTCCAAATTGTCCAGCACGCTCCCAATAGGATGTATAATGTCCAGGGCTAATTTTCTGGCCGCAAGAACAGCCGCCTGGGAATAGCCGTTTTTGATTTTTGCAATATAAGCTCTGCGAAAAAAACGTTTAAATTCATCAATGCCCGATTTTTTATACTGAATCGCCAGCCTCTTTCGGGATTTTTCCATAATGGCGCAGTGCAGCTCGCCCTCAGACATGCTGTCGCCATCATCCTCTATGATATCTTCTCTGAATTTTTCATAATTCCTGAAGAAAAAGCAGGTTCTGTCATCAGAAAACCCGGCAAATTTGTACTCGCCGTACCAGGCGGAATACAGATGAATGTCCTCTGCCCTTTTGTCTACGCCTGTGTTTTTCAGTATGTCCACGAATTTATCAACCGCCTGGTCTACTTCTGACTTTCCCTGGCAGTCGTCCACCTTGTTCAGGACAGGAATCACCAGGTCGCTTTGCTTCACAGCTTCTTTTAAATGCGCGCTGCTGATCATTACCTGCAGGGCAGGCACTCCTGAGCCGTCTACCTGGGGATCCACAAGAAATACCATGGCGTCTGTTTTTTTGATGGCGTCTGTTGAAATAGAATCGTGTCCCTTCAGCATCTTCCCATTCCCCATATCTTTGTCAGGGGCATATGCGCCCAGGCCCGGAAGATCGGTGATGGTTATTCCGCTTTTTAAAAAGTCTCCGTTCCACTGAAGCTGTATAGTGTAATTGAATGTATCTTCCGGGAAATTAAAAAGCCGCAGTACCTCCTGACGCTTTTTGTTGGCGGCCAGGGCTTTATTGCTCTTTTCCCGGCTGTTTTGGTCCACATAAACAGTGAGCAGAATCATCATCAGGATAATTACCTGGTTCGGGTCATTCTGATTCATCTGCAGCATATCCGGTTCCAGGGAGTCCTTATCCTGAAAAATGTTATGGCTGGTAAAATACTGCAGATTTTCGATAACCTTAAAATGAGTCGTGACACAGGCATATTCCTTCAATTTCTGAAAATGCGTCTGCGAAATATTTGTACAGTCCACCTTCAGGACTTCTCTGCCTGTATCGTCATCAACCACGGTAATCCTTGGCTTTTCACCATAGAAAATATGTGTGCCCACGCAGGTGGTAGTCAGCTTGCAGGTAGGCATCAGAGGATACTCTATTAAAGAATTGATGACCGTAGATTTGCCGCTGGACATACCTCCGGCAAAACCAATTTCAAACTGGAAATCTCTTAACTGAACCAACTGTTCTCTCAGATCATCATAGGATTCCCAGGCATTTTCTTTCGTACTCTCTATGGCATCCAGGTTACTGAGCAGCTTTATTCCCGAATTATAAAGCTGAACCTGAAAGATATCTTCCAGATATTTGCTTTCCGTTTTCATCTCAGCGGTATAATCCATGGCTGCCGTACTGATTGTCTCTTTGAACTTCATATGCAGTCTCTCTTTCTATCTTTACTCAAAAATTCTCCGTCAAACGATTAAAGCAGCATTGACGGCCCAAAAATTCATCTATGGCGTCTGCTGAATAACTGCTGCTGCTCAGCGGAAGGCCATATTCGTCCCAGATAACAAAATTCTCATCATGGATCAGCTCCCAAGGGGATATCTCACCGCTGCCAAGCTTCCTGGAATATTCTTCCAGTTCAAGGACGCTGGAATAAACCTTCTTTACAGATCCCAGGTTCCAGTTTCGTTCCGTTAACGTATCATAAACTATACTGCGAAGCTGCGATCCCTCTTCATCTGATCCTCTAACCCAGGCGTAGAGCCTTCCCATATTGTATTTGGGCGCCGGCAGGAAGAAGTCTTCTCTTTTTTCGCCTGCTGCCACAATCACGTCTGCCTCCTGATACAGCTCTTCCCCATGGGCTCCCCTGTGTACCACATCCCATCCCCTCAGGTAAGAGGATATCACTTCCGCACATTGGCGGGACGCCTCAGAATTTGCCGAAACAATTAAGCACATTCTTTTTTCTTTCACGGGAACGGCGCAGGCTGCCGCCGTCTTTTTTAAATCTGCGTCCTCAAACAAAATTCTATACGCCGCCTTGCTGTCAGACAGGGCAGAGCTGATATGATCCGCAAGCTGGCTTTGTTCACCTTCGAGGGAAACCCCTACAATGGAGAGAATCCAGGTACGCACCTGAGGATTTGTTATCATCAAATCACGGTGGTACTTTTTTAATCCCCCGTTCATGGCCGTTAATAACACACACCGGCAGCCAGGCTCTAATTCCGGCTTCTGCAGGGGCTCTAAATAGCGTACCAGACACCGGGAGTCATTCAGCAGGTTTTTTATGGCGTCCTCCTGGGGGAAATATTTCCTGCAGTCAGAGTCCACAAGTATAACATTCATCTGACCTCCCCCTTTATCTTGCCTGTTCCATCTCACACTGGAGAATCAGTTCCTCACATACCCGATCCAGCCATTGGCAGATGATTTTGCGGTTTGCGTCACACTGATATCTGCAGATCTCTTTGATCACCTGGCGGGTATCTGTCCGGGATGACTCACTATTCTGCACTTGGTTTACAATACGGTTTATTTCCTGAATCTGATACTGTGAAGCTGCCGCTCCGGCTGCGCCTGCGCCAATTACCACAAGGCCGGCCACCTTAGCGGCTCCCACAACTCCTGTCCATCCGGGAACCACCAAGCAGGTGATAATCTCTGCCACAGTTCCGGCAGCCGCAGCCCCCACGGCAGCTTTTTTGGCAGTTCCCAACCGTCTTAATTGCGCTCTCTGCCTGGGGTCAGGTCCGGCCGGTCTTTTGTTCCCCGAGACGGGTATTTTCACGTCCTGCTTCTGGCACAAAAATACTTTCGGCAGACTTACACAGGTCATTGTATTCGCCCATATTATGTCGGCGACGGCTTCTGTAAATCCGAAGGAAACCATGGCCCTGCAGGCTTTCTCCTTCAAATCCTGACGCAGGCTTCTGATATAATCGTTGATCCTCTGGGATTCTTCCTGCAGAATAGTCTGAACGATGCGTTCTGGAGGCTGTGCCATTACGACCCTCGCGATCTGCTGATAAATACCGGCCATCTTCTCAGCAGCATTCTCTTTTTCCCTCTCAAAGATTTCGCAGATATTATTTTTTTGCATGGAATCCATCCTGATATACTCCTCTCTGTTTTACCCTTTGCTTTTACTTTTCAATTTGCTCTGTGTTTTCTCCTGGTTGTTTACAGCACGTTCAAAATTTTTAACGCTATATTTATAATCTATATCCTTAGTCCCAAGCGGCTCTCCAGCTCTAAGCCGTGCATCCACCATCTTTCTCTCTCTATCCATTTTACGTTCCGCCGCCTCACGTTTTTTTGCCAGCTCAGCGTTTTTCTTGGCAAGTTCAGCGTTTTTCTTGGCAAGTTCAGTGATTTCCTTTGCTTCTTTTATCATAATATACTCCTTGCTTTTTATCAGGGCATCCGCTCTGCCTTACCTTTTACTTTTCAATTTGCTCTGTATGTTCTTCTGCTCATTTGCGATGCGTTCCACTTCTTTAGCCGCATACTTTACGTCTATATGCTTCGTTCCCAGAGGTTTGCCTGTCTCAATGCGATTTATCAGCATATTATTTTGTATGTCTAATTTGCGTTTCGCCGTATCAAGTTTTTTTGCCAGCTCGGCATTTTTCTTCGAAAGTTCTGTTATTTCCTTTGCTTCGTTTATCATAATAGGCTCCTTTCTTTTTTACGCTGAAAGCCCAGTCTCAATGGACAGGCAGACTGCGTGCTGGCACGCAAGGCTGCATGAACATTTGAGACGCTAACCCGTATGAGCATGGAGGGCGATAGCCCAGAATGCGAATACGGGTAGGATTGCGGGAGCGCCAAAGGCGCAGAGCAATCCGTGGCTTTTATGCATAGCGGTGCCTGCGCTAGCAGGCATGTAAGTTTACTTTGGCGATTAAGCAAAAACAAACAATGTATGGGTATTATTTTAACAATTTCTCGTATATTTTTACATAAAACTGCGGTAAAACTCTTTGTGTGGCGGTGAAATCATTTTTACCGTCGAATATTTCTGTTGTCTTCCCCTTTAAGTTCCCGTATAATTTTTCATATCATTAGGAAATTGCGTGTCCTAATAATCCTGGCAGTTCTGAGAGGTGATTTCATTGATATACGAAGGATACTGGTTGTGCAGAAAAATTGACTCTTCTCAATTCTTACAAGTATATCAAGGTCTGGGCAGCCTGTATGAAAACGTCCGGTTTCACATTTTATCCTTCCAGGAATGCCAGCTTCTTCTCCAGCGGGAAATTGCTGATTTTCACATTATCATTATGGAACTGTCCTCTGAGGATGATCCAGACACCTGGTTTCCCCTTATTTCCGATCTTTCGTCCACATATCCGCATCTGAAGATCATATTTATTCTTACCGGGAATGCCGAACATAATTTTTACTACCTGAATCAGATTCCCTTTACGTACCTGATCCCGGAAAACCAGGCGGAAAATCTGCTCCAAACAGGCATCGACAAAGCAGTGCGGGAACTGGATTATTATAAATCCTTCCGTCCCCTGGTCCGCATTTCCGCCGAACCAGCCCTGCTGCCCGCAGTATATTTTTCTACCGATGATCTGACCAACAAAGGCAAAAGAGGATGCCATATTCACTATCCCGGCGGAAAGACCGAATATACCCGTCTTTCCCTGAAAAATATTCTCTCAAAGCTGCCGGCCAATTTTGTGCAGGTACACAAAAGCTACGTTGTAAACATGCGCTACTTCGGATGCTATACGCAGAAGCCCCGGCCAAGAGGAAACTTCTATGACGAATACATCACCCTTACCGGCGCCGGATATCCCCAGGAAATCTACATCCCTGTGGGGCCGAAATACCGGAACTTCATCCTGGATTTTATAATGGACAAATATACTTGTTCCTTTCTGCCTGACCCAGAAGGAAAGGAGGCGGAAGAATAATCGTTATGAATACTTTACAAACCTTCATTCAGCAAACCTCCGTTGTGCTGGTGAATTTAATTTTCTTCCTCGTGGTTATCCGTCCCAGGAGATTTTCCCGGATAAGCACAGGCGTGATTACATCCACAGTATTTATTATGACTGCGCTTCCTCACTTTTTGTTTCCGTCTTTTTTCTCTGACGGTGCCGCCGCTGGCCCAGAGGGGATGGCCTTTCATTTTATTTACTGGATTATGAGTATGTCCATACAGTACGCTCTCTTTTTTATCCTTTTAAAGAGAGACTGGCTTCGGAACATATTGCTGTACGTCATCTGGGATATTATCATGACCCTGATTCTCTCCCTGTGTGTCGTCGCCTTACATATACTGCTGCCTCAGATACGGCCTCAGGGAGCTATGTCTCTCCTGTGTACAGTACCCTCGGCCATCCCCGCCGCCTTGATCCTGCGGCTTCCACGGCTGCAGGCCATGAAGCTCCCCGGAGCCTTCTGCATCGTGACCGTATTCATTTACTCCATTGGACGGCTTGTAAATACCCTTTCACTGTTCCGTTTCGCAAAAGGGGAATGGCAGAAGCTGGTGGTTTATCCGGTTTTACTTTTAGCATTTATTCTTTCACTGGCGATTCTGTCCGCCTACTTTGGGCTGAATCTCTATATCACCGGCCGATGCCGTGATATGGAAAATACTTACGGAAAACAGAGCGGCAAAACCAAGACCGGGGTGCATAGTCTGCTTCAAAAAATAAACGATAGCTGCCGGCTGCAGCATATAGAGTTCGACTCCCAAACTTCCCTGGATGGAGTGTCTCCTGAGGCAGAGGGCCGCATTCTTTATATGGTGCAGATCCTGTTCAGCTTATCTCAGGAGCATACCGGAAAGCAGTCCGATAAAATTTTCTTCACCGTGCAGGAATGCAGAGGCTTTCTCATCCTTTCTTCCCGTGCCACTTACCGGAACGCCCCCAAAGGCCTTGGAGAAAATCTTCTGTCCATATTGCGGGACACATTCCTTCAGATTCAATTTAACCGTATGGTCAAGAATTCCAGGGGCCGTGTACAATACCTGGACGGCGGGCCTTTCAGCAAGGACATACGTGTAATCCTCCCGCTTCCCCTGCGCGCAGGCGCATGAGACTTTCATGCGTCCGCGCCTTTGCATCAGCCAAAGAAAACTTTGTAAATAATTTCCCATAAAAACATAACTGGCACCACCTTTCTTTTTAAGATGGTACCAGTTTAGCAATGTCATTTTATGAATCCTCCAAGAAATTTCCCGGATGTACTATCCCTGCTTGGAGGATTTTTTGTCTGTCTATCTACTGTCTATCTAACAGAAATTTCGCCTTAATCCCTCTCTGGATTTTTTCAGGAAGCCGTTCCTATACGATAAATCGTCAGGGAGACGTCTGAGTAAAGGAAGTTGGCTCCTTGTGCCACAATCCGAAGGACTGTGGGGGTACTCGTCACCTGAATCACTTCTGAGAAGGATATATTAATGCTGGCCGTATCGCTCTGGAAGGTCTGGCTGGCAGTCGCCCCCGGGACGACAGTGCCGTTTTGCTCCAGATACAGAAGCAGTTCCAGCGGGAAAGCGGATCCCCTTACCGGCACCAAGCTTCCATTAAAGGACACATCATAGAATCCCGGCTGGGAGATGGTAAAGGGCGCCGTATCGGGCGTATGGGAAATCGCTGTTCCGTACGTCACAGCATTCCGATCAAAGATCAGGGCATTCCCTGACGTAACCGGAGCCGACGGTGTGGAATATGCATTCATAATCTCAGGCGACTGCGCTCCTGTTCCCGTGTCTCCTTTGGGAATCACGAAATTCAGCACCGCATCACGGTTCGTTCCGCTGTTCGTCACCTGGGCGGCAGATCCCGGCTCCCCGGTAGTCACCGTACCAACCTGCACTGTGGCCGCATCCCCGTCTGAACCTGTGGGACCTGTAGGGCCTGTTGGGCCTGTTGGACCCGTGGGGCCTGTTGCTCCGCTGGGACCCGTTGCTCCGCTGGGGCCTGTTGCTCCGCTGGGGCCTGTTGGACCCGTGGGGCCGGTGGCGGCAATGCTCTATACGCTTAGCTGTGTTCCCAAAAACCGGAGCTTATATATATTAAACCGTTTTCATGCGGAAGTTAACTTAACAATATCATCCGTAACATCTCCCAGGGCTATGATACAGATAATAATGCAATATTGTTCTCTTTGTCACGTTCACTCCAACGGATTACTTTTGCATCATAGTTAATAAATGCATCTTCTATACCGCTTGCTATATGATTTTGATCATTCAAAATAACAATTAATTGACTTTCACTTTTCCTTGCAGGTTTTGTATCATTCCATGCAAAAAGTATATTTCCCATTGTTGTCTTATTAGGATTATTTACTGCTTGGCATAATCTTTCAGGTTTTGTTTTGCTGCGCTGAATTAGAAAATCGTAGTTATGTGAAAAACCTGATACTCCCATAAACTGCACGTTATCCGTATAATAGATTTCATTTTTCATAAAGAAATCTTGTATATCATCTAAAAAGAAAGTTGATACCCTCGACTTTGAAACAGCAAACATATCATCAATGCGAATCATAGCTTGAATAAATAAATGCTTTTTTTGTGCAAAATTATTTATCGGAGCTTTTGCGATTAACTCATCTCCTTTTAGTTTAACACCATATTGATACAGAATTCTTTGAAGCTGAAGTTTTCGATTTTGTGTTAATTGCAAGCCGCTCATTTTTAAATTATGCATGGTTATGCTATCATCCGTAAAGAAAATATCATTACCTTCCTGCTTTACATAAAGCTGCAAGTAATCATTTGCATTATCTAAATACGGAGTGGTAATCTCATAATACTCTCCAACTTTTTCAAAGGTAATTTCACTCTTTAACCATGATGTATAGTCATCAATTAGTTTTTGAATATCCAAGATTACACCCCCTTTGTTATAATAATTCTAGTTGAAAATTAATCGTAGGCTGTTTAATCACATTAAATTTTTCTAAAAATGAAATGGTATTATCAACAAATTGTTCGCTGTCCAAATCTTCTGCCGGATAAGCCCAAAGACGTCCGTATTCTTCGCTATATATATGCCAATGGCTTCCCGTTATTTTTTCACCATCTGGATTAATATGTACATTTGATGGATTAATATGTAATTCCATTAATAGAATACCATTTTTTATTGATTGAATAGATGGTTTTGACTTTATATCTTCTTATAAGTGTTTAGAAGTATCGCCGCAAAGCGGCTTAAATACAGACTTTTCTATGTATCGCCTTAAATCTGAT
>HHCFC01400__coassemble_1686_pt1 | contig 17774 bp, 15 predicted proteins | sample HHCFC01400__metabat2_high_PE_014 | metagenome-assembled genome bin HHCFC01400
GCAGCTATGAGTTTAATCTGTTTATTTTTTACGAAGATTTTGACAATTATCTGTGTAATCCTTGGAGCAGCGGCACTCCTTGGCTTTCTATTCCAAGGAAGAACAAGAATGGACGCACTTTGGGATCTTGTATATATATTTAGGGATAAAGAAGTAAGAATGACAAGTGAACAAAAGCGGGATGTGGAAGCAAGAGCTATGGATGCGGCGATGAACCAGAGTAAGGATGAGTACGATACATCGGATATTGATGATATTATGAATGATTATCATAATCTCTAAGGAACTGCGCATAGCATTTTTGATGAGAAATTGGGCGAGAGGCTTGAAAAAAGAGCTTTTCGCCCTTATTTTATTTGTAATGTCGGAATGTTTTTTAAGGGATTGACGAAAAATTTACCTATCTTTTTTTCAAGCAAATTCGTTATATAGAGTGAAAGGCGTATGAAAGTACAGTGCTTTCAGAAAAAGACGGAAAGGAGGTAAATTGTGGATGCGGATTTTCTTTTAGTCCATAAGATGAAAAAAGGCGATGAAGCTGCCATAGAGTCCTTTGTGCGGAAGTATTATCCGAAAATACGGCGTTACTGCCGCTGCCATACCTGCATGGATGGGGCGGCGGAGGATTTGACCCAGGAAACCTTTGAACGTTTTTTTCGGTCTTTTCAATCGTATCAGCATACAGGGAAGCTGGCCAATTATTTATATGCCATAGCTGGAAATCTGTGCCGGGACAGCTATAAAAAGAAACAGGAGATGCCAGTGGGAGAACTGCCGGAGGAAAAAGAGAATCCGCTGGAAGGAATGGAAGGCAGGATGGATCTGGAGGATGCCATTGAAAGGCTCCCGAATGAAATGAGAGAGGTGATTCTTCTGTATTATTTTCAAGGTTTAAAACTGAGGGAAGCGGCACAGATCCTTGGGATTGGACTGCCCCTTGTGAAATACAGACTGAAAAAAGCCAAGGAATTGCTGAGAATTTATATTGGAGAGGCGGTGTAGGAATGTCCATTGAGAATATGCTGAAATCGTATGCAGACAGCTTGAGAGAAGAGGATGTGAAGGAGGAAAAGCTGCAGGCTGCCATTGAAAGATCGAAAGATGCCTTCTGGGAGAGTGAGGCGAAGGGGGAGAGCTCCTGGCTGGAATTTTTGTATCAGCAGGCGGCGTATATACAGAAACGCTGGTGGCTCGCCCAGGGACTTGTGCTGACAGTGCTGTGGCTTGCGCTGTATCTGTCAGGCAGCAGTGTCTATGAGCGGCGCTGCATGGGAATCTTGATTCCCTGCTTTGGAATTTTGCTTTTGCCGGAGTTCTGGAAAAACCGGAGCTGCAATTCTATGGAGGTGGAGGGGGCGGCATATTTTTCTCTGCACAGAGTTTATGCGGCCAGATTAATTTTATTCGGTATGGCAGATACGTGCCTGCTGACGGTCTTTTGTATCGTCAGCGCATTTACCCTGCAGATGGCAGCCATGGATTTTTTGATACAGTTTATCTTGCCTTTAAATGTGACATGCAGCATTTGTTTTCAGACTCTGCAGAGCAAGAGGAATATCAGCATTTATTCAGCGCTGATGATCAGCATGGGCTGGATTATGGTGTGGGTGTCTTTCGTACTGAACGAAAGAGTTTATGAGAGGATTTCTGCGCCTGTATGGTGGGGAAGCGTAGCGGCTTCTTTCATGTTTCTCTGCTTCAGTATTGTCCGGGTGTGGAACTGTGACTTTCATTGTTATGAAGCGATATAGAGCCAGGGGGATTTTATGGAGATAAAGATCAGGAATTTGACAAAGGAATTTCAGGGAGTGAAGGCGGTGGATGATATCACGCTGGAGATGCAAAACGGTGTCTACGGCCTTTTGGGGGTGAACGGTGCGGGAAAGACGACTTTCATGCGGATGCTTTGTACGCTGATTGAGCCATCCTCCGGTACGATCACCTATAATGGAAAAGATATTTTTAAACTGGGGGGAGCGTATCGGAAAATTCTGGGGTATTTGCCTCAGGAGTACGGTTTTTATCCTGAATTTTCCGTAGAAGATTATTTGGGATATATTGCCTCGATCAAAGGCATCCGTCCGGCGGCTGCGAAAAAGCGTATTTCGGAGCTGCTTCATCAGGTAGGCCTGTCAAAGGTTAAAAATAAAAAGATGAAGAAACTATCCGGCGGTATGAAGCGCCGTGCCGGAATTGCTCAGGCTATGCTGAATGATCCTAAGATATTGGTTCTGGATGAACCGACTGCGGGGCTAGATCCCAATGAACGAATCCGGTTTCGCAATTTGATCAGCGAGCTTTCAAGGGAAAGATTGGTGCTTCTCTCCACCCATATTGTCTCCGATATTGAGTACATTGCCAATGAGATCCTTCTGATGAGCCATGGAAAAATCAGCCAGGCGGGGACACAGGAAGAGATTCTTGCGTCAGTGCCCATAAGAGCGTGGAGTTGCTTTGTAAAAAACCAGGAGGTGGAGAAATGGCAGAAAAGCTGCCAGGTTTCAAATGTAAAAACGCTGCCCCAGGGAGCGGAACTTCGCATTCTGGCGGAAGTTCCGCCTTGCAGTACCGCAAGAGAGGAAGAGTTGACTTTAGAAGACGCATTTTTATATTATTTCGGTTCAAAAGCGGGGGAAAAGTATGACACGTTATGAGATAAAAAAGATTTTTTCCAGAAAAGCGAGTAAAGCTGCTTTGCTGCTCCTGCTGGCGGTTCTTATCCTGGTACTGAATTTTACAATTAACGATTTGTTTTATGTAAATGAGCAGGGGGAAAATGAATACGGTCTTAGAGCCATTGCAAAATTGCGTGAGGTGAAGAAAGAATGGGCCGGAGAACTGACGGAGGATCAGATTCGTAAAGTAATCGAAGAGAACGTAAGAATTGCCCAGACGCCGGAGGCGCTGTCGGATGATTTGGATCAGAACAATGTAGCCTTTAGCTGGAGACAGGGACTTATGGATATCCGGAACCTTCTGGTTTATGATTACGGCGGGTTCAGTGATTACAATTATTATCTGCCGGATTCTCTGTCCCCGGAGGCTGCCTCAGAGTTTTATCCAAACCGGATTAAAAATCTGAAGGAATGGCTGGACACGGAGGCGGCCGGTGAATTTACGGAGCGGGAAAAAGCGTATCTCATTGATAATTATGAAAGTTTAGAGACGCCTCTCTATTACGACTATCAAGATGGCTGGTGGTCCCTGTTCCAATATGCTCCCACTGTCATTATGGTGACTACATTGGTTCTGGGCTTTCTCTGTGCCGGGATTTTTTCCAGTGAGTTCCAGCAGAGATCCAGCGCAGTCTTCTATGCTTCTTTTTATGGGCGTGACAGAGCGGTGGCCGCCAAAATAAAAGCAGGGCTGGCTGTGGTAACGGTCATTTACTGGAGCATGATCCTGCTTTACACGGTTCTGGTGCTGGGGATCTTCGGGGCGGACGGGGCTGGCTGCCAGATACAGTCCACGTCGTCTGGCTGGAAAAGCATCTACCATATCACAAATCTGCAGGAGTATTTGCTGACTGTTTTTGGGGGATACGCAGGATGTCTTTTTATGCTGCTTCTGACCATGCTGGTTTCTGCCAAGACAAATTCAGCGGTGCTGGCCGTACTTGTCCCCTTTGTGCTGATCTTTCTGCCCTCGTTTTTGAGCGGGGTGGATATTCCTCTGCTGAAAAAAGTATTGGGACTCCTGCCGGATCAGCTTTTGCAAATGACTCTGGTGGTGAAGTATTTTAATTTGTATGGGATCGGCGGGAAGATTTTTCCGGCGGCGCCGCTGCTGCTGATCTTGTATACCAGCCTGTGCATAGTCATGCTGCCCTCTGTTTACCGTATTTATCGGAAAAAGCAGGCGTAATTCGGAGTTCATTCATATCTTTTTTTCTGAAAAGAATAAATAGTGGTGACAGATTTTATTTTCTGTTATATAATTAATAATAGGTTGAGGTTGAGAAAAGATGCCAGGTGCATTGTTTTGGACTTTGTGTTCTTACAATCCTGGCATCTTAATAATATAAGCTTTTTGGGTTTAGTGGAGTAATTCATATACAGCAAAAGAGGAAAAAATTTGAATAAATGGTTCTTATCCGCAGAGTTATTTTCTTTAATTATTATTTTGATTCTGATGCTCAATTTTTATGAACGCCGCTGGCGGGGATTCCCCCAGAGGAAAATATACCATCTCTGTCTTCTGGCGTCTGCCGGTTCTATTTTGCTGAATATTTTCTGCGTGAATATGATCAACTATGCATGGAATGTTCCTCTGTGGGTTAATCTGCTGTGCAACAGCGCTTATTTTCTCCTGATTGTGGCTGTCTCCACCATCATTGCCTATTATCTGATGCGTTTGCTTTTTGAGCATATTTATCAAAAAAAGCAGCAGAAGATATTTACAGGTGTCCTGGCGTTCTTATATCTTCTCTATTCCGGACTGATTCTGTACAATCTCCGCAGCGGAATTATTTTTTACTTTAATTCAGAACGTCTCTACTGCCGTGGGCCTCTGGTCAATTTTGGTTACGGGATCATGGGAATTCAGCTTGTGATGCTGATCTGTCTATACCTCAGAAATCGAAAAAGCATCAGTATACCTATGAGGCGAGTGATGCGGATTCTTCCTCCTATTATTTTGCTGCTGACTGCTTATCAGATATTATATCCGGACGTTCTGTTTAACGGAGGGATTATTGTCGCTGCCAATATCATACTTCTTGTAAACTTTCAGAGCAGGCGGGTGGAGCAGGATACGCTGACTGCCAGCGGCAGCCGTAAAAGCTTTCACCAGGAGCTGGAGCTTCGCCTGGGAGGGCATCAGCATTTTCAGGTAATTATAATTGCGATTCATAAGTTTGGCAGTATCAATTACCGCTACGGAAATGAAAACGGGGATCATCTCCTGTACGAGATTGCCATGTGGCTGGAGCAGCTGCATTACTCGGGGAGGTCTTTCCGTGTCAGCAATCTGGAATTTACCCTGCTGGTACCCTACACAGGGATCGTTTCCTCAAGAAAGCTTCTCGATATCATATACGAGAGGTTTTTGCAGCCATGGGAGCTGGAAGACACAAGCGTTATGCTGGATGCCTCTTTTGCGGATCTGGTCTGCACGGATCAGGAGTGGAATTCCACTGATATTATGGAATTTTTGAAATTCAGCCTGTCTCTGGCAAAAGAGCGGCCGGATCATATGATCCGTTTCGATGAATCTGTCTACCGCAAAATGGAGCAGCGCAATCAAATTATCAAACAAATGCAGCAGTGTGTCCGGGAAAACCGGTTTCAGGTATGGTATCAGCCCATCTATCACTGCGGCTCCGGGAAATTTTCAACGGCGGAGGCACTGATTCGGATGAAAGACCTGAAGGGTAATCCTGTGTCTCCTTCCGTTTTTATTCCTCTTGCGGAGCAGCACGGCCTGATTGCTGAGATCAGCAGTATTGTCCTGCAGAATGTGGGCCGTCTTTTGGGCGAAACAGATTCCAGTCAGTTAAGCGCTGTGTCCGTCAATCTTTCCATGCAGCAGTTTATGTCCCCGGATCTGATTAAGGATCTGCATTCTTTATCCAGCCAATATCAGTTTGAACCAGGGCGCCTGAAGCTGGAGCTGACAGAGCGGGTTCTCACCGAGGACATTCCCCGGATGCATCAGATTATGGGTCAACTGCATCAAATGGGATTTCAGTTTGCTCTGGATGACTTCGGAACAGGGTATTCCAATCTGTCTGCTGTGCTGGACTGTTCCTTCTCAAGTATTAAACTGGACAGAAGTTTGATCCAGGGTTATCCTGAGAACAAGAGATCAGCCTTTCTGGTAAATGCCATGATGAAACTTTTTCACCATATGGAGTGCCAGGTAGTGGCTGAGGGCGTGGAAAATGAGTCCCAGGCCCAGGCGCTGATCAGCCAGGGCGTGGACTGGATTCAGGGCTTCTACTATGCAAACCCCATGCCGGAGGCAGAGTTTCTGCAATTTCTTAACGGACAAAAGCAGGCGAGATGATCGGTTTTTTTGTATATTCCTGGCTCAGTGAGGAACAGTCAGGATTCCTAAAATACATTCTTCTTGATCCGGCCCTGAGGGGACAAGGATATGGCACTCGGATGATGAAATTGGCCCTGCAGTATGCCTTTGAAGAAAGCGGGGCAAATTCTGTTTCGCTGAATGTCTTTGACGTGAATGAGGGTGCAAGAAAATGTTATAGAAAGGCTGGATTCATTGAGAAACATATAGACAGGAATGTTTTTCCATATAAAGACGAACTATGGCGAAGATGCCGCATGTCAGCCAGAGCTGAGGGCCCTTTTTTGACAGAGAAAAACGAGAAGCGGCAGAATTGAAAGAACCGGCACAGTTGCCTGCGCCGGTTTTATCAATGGTTTCATTAATATTTCTCGAACTGCTCTACATTCAGTATAAAGACGGTACTGCCGCCGGTCTGTATGTTTACGGGAACCATGGGGAAAGAACTGATTCCGTACCGATCCGGCATGGAAGCCGTATTAATATAAGAAAGAGTCTTCCGCTCACCGGAGTTATTTTTTATGATCTCCAGGACTTTGGGTACATTTTCATCTTCAGTGACAATCAGAAGGGTAACGTTCTTGCGCCGAAGCAGACCGCCCGTGGTAGAGAGCTTAGTAACGAAAAACCGGTTTGCATGCAGCTCTCGGGTAGTTTCCTCTTCATCATCTTTGTATAAAATAGCCATTACCATTTTCATATGCAAAACCTCCTTGATTTAGTGTGCGATCCGGAAACACAGAGGAAAAGGCCTCTGGCCTCCGGCTGATATGGGTATTTTACCACAAATTTTCAAAAATTTATAGAAAAATTGAAAAAAAGATCATAAATCCTTTCGGGAAAAAGGGTGCCTGCCTTGACAAAAAGATTTAAAAAGAGGCATAATTAGAAAAAGAACTGTAAACCGGCCGTATGAAATTTATGCGGCATCAAAAGGTCTGCAAAGACGAAAGATGGGAGGAATGGAAATGGCAGTAATGGATGGATGCCAGGAACAGAAAAGGACACCGGAATTAAAGGAATTTGCCTGCCCGAAATGCGGAGAGATTATGGAAGCGTTTGTCAAAGAGGGGCGGACCATAGAAGAGGCAAAATGTGACGCCTGCGGCTATGTGATGGAAGCGGACAGCCCGCTGACGGTCAGATAAGATTAAATGCGCTGAGTGGCTGTGGATAAAAATTCCAGAAAAGATACAAAAGAGAATGTGTGAACTCCAGAAGAAAGGGGTTCATGCATTCTTTTTTATGTCATAGGGAAAACTCTATCACCCTATAGGGTGAAAGTGCTCTCCTATGGCATAAAAGGCACTTTGTGCAGTGATGCGCAGGAAAGCTTTTTGGATTTTCTGCGGGAGAAAAAGTCTTATTATACGAGGAGTGACAGGATGAAAGAAAAAAGACTATTAATTTGGGCGGTTTTGGCTAGTATGGCCGTGGGAGTCGGTATTGGGGCGTTTCTGATGTGGCCGGACAAGTCTTTTCTGCTGAAAGCAGATGAGAACACGGTGGAAGCCGTATCCGTGCAGGCAGCGGCGGTAAAGAAAGGGAGCCTCATTCAGGAAGTGACGGGGAAAGGGGCGCTGGAGTATGGGGAGGCTGAGACAATTTCTCTCCCAGCCGGGGTTGAGATAGAAGAGATCCGGGTAAAGACAGGAGAAACGGTGAAAAAGGGGCAGATTCTGGCTGTATTGGATCAGAGTTCGATTCAGGAGGCCATGCACGTTCTGCAGGAAGAGGTGACAGAGATAAATGAAAAAATGGAAGAGCTGCAGGAAGAGGAAAAACAGGATATAAAGGCGGATCTGTCGGGGAGAGTGAAAAATATATATGCCGGGGAAGAGGATGAGGTTCAGGAAGTTATGCTCTCCTGGGGGGCCTTGGCGGAGATAAGCGCCGATGGGAAGATGGCGGTACAGATCCGCACCAAGGGTGAACTTCATACAGGCGATCTCGTAGAAGTAAGATCTGATGGGGAAGAGACATGGGAAGGCACGGTGGAAGAAGCCAGCGGAAGGGTTTATGAGATAACTCTTACCGATGACGGCCCCCAAAGCGGTGAGAATGCGGCTGTGTGGGATCAGAAAGGGAATCTGCTGGGAAGCGGGGTTTTGTATATTCACCAACCGGTTCCAGTCATAGGACATACGGGAAAAGTCCGTCAGGTTTCCGTGAAGGAAGGGGAGCTGATCCGGAAAGGGGATGTGCTCTTTGTCCTGGATGAGGAAGGGGAGACCGGCCGTCTGGCCCTGGAGGGAGAGAGGCAGGAGAAAGAAGAGAAGCTTCAGGAGCTTTTAAGGCTGGCCCAGGAAGGGAATCTTACGGCTGGGGAAGAGCGGATGATTGGACAGATAAATGAAAAAGAGATAGGAGAGGATGAAAGACAGCAGGAAGATGCCTGGACAGTTTTTACCTCTTTTCCCACAGACGAGATGAGGATTCGTGTACCTGTCAGAGAAGAAGAGATTCTAACAGTGAAAGAAGGGCAGAAGGCAGTGATAGAGGTAAACGCTGTGCCAGGTCTGGAGCTGGAAGGAGTGGTCAGCCAGGTAGGGACGCAGGCGGAGTTTGAAAGAGGAAGCGTTACTTACACGGCGGAGATTACAGTGAGGACGGAAGAAGGACTCAGGGAAGGAATGAGCGCAGCGGTGAGAATTCACACAGGGGAAAAGGAGGAATCGCTGCTGCTTCCGGTTCAGGCGGTCTGGGAAGAAGAAGAGGGGGAGTTTGCGTATACAGAAAAGGATCCCAAAACAGGGAAACTTTCCGGGAAGGTTGAGGTTCAAACCGGCGACTCTGACGGGAACCAGGTGGAGATTCTGGGAGGGCTGAAGGAGGGAAGCGTGGTTTATTATGCCGAAGGCTGATTTTCCTGTGGAATCTTGACAAATACTTCCAAAACTTTATAATAAAACCGCAAGGGTGTGCGAAGCACACTTTTGTTCTTTTAGACGTAAGCGAAGGATGAAAAAAGGGGAAAGGAGAAAGACCATGATTATTGTTCTGAGCCAGAGGGCTTCCGGGCAGGAAAGGGATTCCCTGCGCCAGGATTTGGAGAAACGGGGATTTGAAATCCATGAGTCCCGGGGAAAAACCACGACTATATGGGGGCTGGTAGGAGATACCAGCAGCATTACGGAGGACGAGCTCCTTGCCTATGACAGTGTGAAGACGGTCAGAAGAATTAAAGAGGCGTATAAACTGGCGAACCGGGAGGCAAAGCCGGAAGATACCGTAGTGGAGGCGGCGGGAAGGAAAATCGGCGGCGGCCATTTCCAGGTAATCGCCGGTCCCTGCTCCATTGAGTCTCAGGCTCAGATTACTGAAGTGGCAGAATCCATTCAGCAGGCAGGAGCGGGACTTTTGCGGGGCGGCGCTTTTAAACCCAGGACTTCCCCTTATTCTTTCCAGGGGCTGAGGGAAGACGGGCTGCAGCTTCTTTTGGAAGCAAAGAAAGCCACGGGGCTTCCCATTGTGACGGAGATTATGCGCCCGGATGCGATCCCTCTGTTTGAGGATGTGGACGTGATCCAGGTGGGGGCCAGAAACATGCAGAATTTTGAGCTTCTCAAGGAGCTTGGGAAATTAAAAAAGCCGATTCTTCTGAAACGGGGGCTGGCAAATACTCTGGACGAATTATTGATGAGCGCAGAATATATTATGGCGGAAGGAAACAGCCAGGTGATCCTGTGCGAGAGGGGAATCCGTACCTTTGAGACCTCTATGCGAAATACCCTGGATATATCTGCGATTCCCATGCTGAAGAAGAAAACTCATCTTCCGGTCATCGTTGACCCAAGCCATGCGGCGGGATTGCGGTTCATGGTGGAGCCTCTGGCTCTGGCGGCTGTGGCAGCAGGGGCGGACGGGCTGATGATCGAGGTACACAACGATCCGGCAAGAGCCTTGTGCGATGGACCCCAGTCTCTGACTCCGGGCATGTTTTCAGCCTTAATGGATAAAGTGAGACAATTTCTGCCGCTCAGCCAGAAGAGCATGGGACAGGAGGGATGAGAAGGATGCGTCTGTACAAAAGAGAGATCCGTGACCCGGAGATTCTGGAGGAAATTCTCAGCCAGTGCCAGGTAGTGAGGATTGGGTTAGTGGATGACCAGGGGATGATGATTGTCCCGGTAAACTTTGGATATGACTTTACCGTTTCCCAAGGGGTTCCCAGTCTGAAGCTTTATATCCATGGCGCCCTGGAGGGCAGAAAAGCCAGGGCTTTTGCCCGGAATCCCCAGGTGGCTGTGGAGATGGACTGCTGTCATGGCCTCATCAGCGGGGATTATACATGCAGCTATTCTTTCTCATACCGCAGCATTATGGGAGACGGCGAGATCACCCTGCTTAAAAGTGAGCAGGATAAAATATACGGACTTCGTAAAATTATGGAGCATATTGCGCCGGAGGCCAAGATTTCCTTCCAGCCCCACATGCTGGAGCGGACGGGAGTTTATTGTATTCAGGTACACAGCTTTACTGGAAAAGAGAGGAGGCCAAAGCCCCTATGAAAAAGATTTTGCGTTACCTGGGAAGCTACAAAAAAGAGTCGGTGTGCGCGCCTCTTTTTAAAATGCTGGAGGCCTTGTTTGAGCTGTTTGTACCTCTGGTAATGGCTAAAATCATTGATGTTGGAATACAGCAGAAGGATTTTGGATATATTCTCAGAATGTGTCTTCTGATGGCGGCGCTGGGCTTGATCGGGCTTGTATGCTCCATTACGGCTCAGTATTTTTCAGCCAAGGCAGCGGTGGGATTTGCCACGGCGCTGCGGCACGCTCTGTTTTCGCACATTCAGGGACTTTCTTTTTCGGAGCAGGATGCCATAGGCACTTCTACCCTTGTAACCAGGATGACCAGCGATATTAACCAGATCCAGTCCGGCGTGAATCTTTTTCTGAGACTGTTTATGCGTTCGCCCTTTATTGTGTTCGGGGCCATGATTATGGCGTTTACCATTAACGTAAAGGCGGCTTTGGTATTTACAGTAGTTATCCCTCTTTTGTGTGTCGTGGTATTTGGAATTATGCTGGTCAGCATTCCTCTTTACCGCCGGGTGCAGGAGAGATTGGACCGTGTTACCGCCACTACCAGAGAGAATCTCCAGGGCGTGCGGGTGATCCGGGCCTTCTGCAAGGAGGAAGAAGAGAAGAAAAGATTTCACCGGGAGAATGAAGCCCTTGTAAAGATTCAGACCTTTTCGGGAAGAATTTCAGCGTTGATGAATCCGGTGACTTACGTGATTATTAATGGAGGAATCATCGCTCTGATCTATGCAGGGGCCATACAGGTAGATCTGGGGATTATCACTCAGGGAGAAGTAGTGGCTCTGGTGAATTATATGTCTCAGATTCTGGTTGAGCTGGTGAAGCTGGCCAACCTGATCATTACGGTTACGAAGGCTATTGCCTGCGGAAATCGTGTGGGAGCGATTCTGGAGACGGATCCGGGAATGAAGGACGGGACAGCGGCGCATCCAGAATTTGCTGGAGAGAGAGAGCCGGCGGTGGCTTTCTGCCATGCTTCTCTCAAATATAAAAACGGAGGCGATGAAGCCCTTACAGATCTCGATTTTACAGTTCAAAAAGGAGAAACCATAGGGATTATCGGAGGTACCGGTTCAGGAAAATCCTCTCTGGTAAACCTGATTCCCAGATTTTATGACGTAACGGAAGGCAGCGTGAAAGTTAACGGGACAGACGTGCGGGATTATAGGATCCAGGACTTGAGAGGCAAAATCGGGATCGTCATGCAGAAAGCAGTCCTTTTCAAGGGAACGATCCGGGAAAATCTTATGTGGGGCAATGAAACAGCCTCGGAAGAAGAACTGATGGAGGCGGTTCGGGCAGCTCAGGCAGAAGATGTTGTCGCCGGCAAACGGGAAGGCCTGGACGCTTTTGTAGAGCAGGAAGGGAGAAATTTCTCAGGAGGCCAGAAGCAGAGGCTTACAATCGCAAGAGCTCTGGTGCGCAGGCCGGAGATTCTGATTCTGGACGACAGCGCCTCTGCCCTGGATTTCGCCACAGATGCCAGACTGCGGGAAGCTATACGGAACCTGCCGGGACAGATGACCGTTTTCATCGTTTCCCAGAGGGCTTCTACCATTCAGTACGCAGATAAGATTGTGGTATTGGATGACGGATGTATCGCCGGGATCGGAAAGCACGAAGAGCTGCTGAAGAGCTGCGAGGTATACAGGGAAACGTACTACGCACAGTTTCCCAGGGAGGAAATGGCATGAAGAAAGGGACACAGAAAGAAATTATCGGGAAAATTCTGAAATATATTCAGCCCTATGGCCTGTGGGTTTTCTTCTCCCTGCTGACGGCAGGCATTTCAGTAGCCCTGACTCTGTATGTGCCAGTGCTTACAGGAGAGGCAGTGGATCAGATCCTTGGGCCAGGCAAGGTAGGTTTCTCTGAGATCTTCCGCATTCTGCGAAGAATTGGAATCATTGTGGCTGCCACCATGGCCGCTCAGTGGGTGATGAATGTATGCAACAACAGGATTGTCTATAAGGTTACGAAGGATATCCGTGAGAGAGCCTTTGAGAAGATTGAGATTCTGCCGTTAAAATATCTGGACGGCCATCCTACAGGGGAGATCGTCAGCCGTGTGGTGGCAGATGTGGATCAGTTTGCGGACGGCCTCCTTATGGGATTTACACAGCTTTTTTCAGGAGTGGCCACGATTGTGGGAACGCTGCTCTTTATGGTGTCCGTAAACGGAAGAATTACCATTGTAGTGGTTCTTTTGACGCCGGTTTCCCTGCTGGTGGCGAATTTTATCGCCAAGAGAACGTACTCCATGTTTAAGCTTCAGTCAGAAGCGAGGGGAGAGCAGACTTCCTTGATTGACGAGATGATCGGGAACCAAAAGGTGGTGCAGGCGTACGGGCAGGAGAAAAATATTGAGAAGAGATTTGATGAAATTAACGGACGTCTCGGCAAATATTCTCTTCGGGCTATTTTCTTTTCCTCCATCACCAACCCCTCCACCCGCTTTGTAAACAGCTTAGTTTATACGGGAGTAGGTTTTACGGGGGCTCTCAGTGTAGTAGCCGGGGCTATGACCGTAGGTCAGCTTTCAGCTTTTCTGTCATATGCCAACCAGTATACAAAGCCCTTTAATGAGATATCGGGAGTGATTACGGAGCTGCAGAATGCCATTGCCTGTGCGGGAAGAATTCTGGAGCTGATCGAGACGGAACCGCAGACGCCGGATCCCTCACCTGCCGAAACGCTGCCTCTGGGGCGGGGCCATGTGGATCTTAGCCATGTTTTCTTTTCCTATACCCCGGATAAAAAGCTGATTGAAGATTTTAACCTTTCCGTGGAGCCGGGCCAGAGAGTGGCAATCGTAGGCCCTACGGGCTGCGGGAAGACGACGCTTATTAACCTTCTGATGCGCTTCTATGATGTAGATCGGGGAGAAATCAGCCTGGAGGGCAGAGATATCCGCAGCCTTCGGCGGGCGCAGGTAAGAAGCTCCTACGGCATGGTGCTTCAGGACACCTGGCTTCGCAGCGGAACGGTCCGTGACAATATCAGAATGGGGCGTCCAGATGCCGCCCATGAGGAAGTGGTGGAGGCGGCGAAAAAAGCTCACGCTCACAGTTTCATCCGCCGTCTGCCGAAAGGGTACGATACTGTCATCGGGGAAAACGGCGGAAACCTCTCCCAGGGCCAGAAGCAGCTTCTGTGCATTGCCCGGGTTATGCTCTGCCTGCCCCCCATGCTGATTCTGGATGAGGCCACCTCTTCCATAGATACCAGAACGGAGATACGGATTCAGAAAGCTTTTCAGACTATGATGGAGGGACGCACCAGCTTCATAGTGGCCCACCGTCTGTCTACCATACGGAATGCGGATGTGATTCTGGTAATGCGCAATGGAAATATAGTGGAGCAGGGAACCCACAGAGAGCTTTTGGAGAAAGGCGGATTCTATGCGGAGCTTTACAACAGCCAGTTCGCAGGAGCAGAGGCACAGCCTGTCTCGTGATACTAGGCAAGACGGAAAAATCTTCTGTAAATTGTCGGTTTTGTTATAGGATAAGCCCGTTTTGTTATAGAAACGGCCCTGAAAAATGATTACTATGTACCTCGGTGTAAAAGTCTGGCAGCAGGTCATAGAAAATATAGACGAGGTGAATGGTATGACAAAAGATATGACGACGGGATCTCCCCTGAAATTGATTATAGGTTTTGCGGTTCCCATGTTTTTGGGAATGCTTTTTCAGCAGTTTTATAGTATGGTAGATACGATTATTGTAGGAAAATTTCTGGGCGTGGATCCTTTGGCCGGCGTAGGATCCACCAGCTCCTTAAATTTTATGGTAATCGGGTTCTGCACAGGTGTGTGCAATGGCTTTGCCATCCCTGTCTCTCAGATGTTCGGTGCTAAGCGGGAGGATGAGCTGCGCAGATACGTAGCCAACAGTACTTGGCTCTGTGTTCTGTTTTCTGCTGTTATAACGGTCTTGGTGGTAGTATTCTGCCGTCCGATTCTTGCCGTTATGAATACGCCGGAAAATATTTTTGAGTACGCATATCTCTATATTGTAATTATCTTTGCAGGAATTCCCTGCACGTTTTTGTATAATATCCTGGCAGGTATTATCCGGTCTTTGGGGGACAGCAAGTCGCCGGTGCTTTTTCTGGCCCTGGCTTCTCTCATAAATATTGTGCTGGATCTGGTGACGATTCTTCTGTTTAACATGGGAGTGGAGGGGCCGGCTCTGGCTACGGTAGTTTCTCAGGGATTTTCCGGGGTGGTCTGCCTCCTTTATATGAAGAAAAAGTTTCCCGTTCTGAGAATTTCCAAGGAAGAGTGGAAACCCAGAAAGTCTTATATGCGCAGGCTGTGCTATATGGGAATTCCTATGGGACTGCAGTATTCCATTACAGCTATCGGAAGCTTGGTGGTGCAGAGCGCTGTGAATGGGTTCGGCTCCCTGGTGGTGGCAGGCGTTACGGCAGCCCAGAAGATCAATAACTTTTTTGGCTGTCCCGTGGAAGCTCTGGGGGCCACTATGGCACCCTACAGCGGCCAGAATATGGGGGCTGGAAAGTATGACCGCATCGGCAAGGGATTAAAGGATGCGGCTCTGTGCGGATTTGCGGTATCAGCGGTGCTGCTAATTTTGGTTATTCTTACGGGGAAACAGCTCTCTATGCTGTTTCTTGATAGACCTGACGAGAGGGTCATCCAGTATTCCTATCAGTTTTTAGTGACCACGGCGACAGGCTACTGCCTCCTGACTCTGGTAAATGCAGTGCGGTTCACGATTCAGGGGATGGGCTTTTCTGTATTCGCCATCACTTCAGGTGTCTTTGAGATGGCGGCCCGTTCCCTGGCGGGACTGGTTCTTGTGCCTCTGGCAGGGTATACTGGAATTTGCTTTTCCCATGTAATGGCATGGATCTTTGCTGACAGTTTTCTTATTCCCGCCTACTTTTCCTGCATGAAAAAAGTCCGGGGGAAGTCAGGGTCTGGCTTGGCTGAACCGCTGCGGGGAAAATGATTTGAGGGGGCAAAAAGATTGAGATTTTCTGTAAAATGTGGTATGTTTTTATGGAAAGATGCCAAAGGAGAGATGTGTTTATGGTAAATCAGATGTATAAAAACATGCTCAGCGGAAAATCCATTATCCGTGAGCAGTCAGAATTTGCTACGGAGCTGGGCAAAAAGATCGGATATGAGAATGTATTTGATTATAGTCTGGGAAATCCCAGCGTGCCTGTGCCCCAGGCGTACACAGAGACGATGATCCGTCTCCATCAGACTTTGTCCTCTAACGAACTTCACGGGTACAGCCCCTCACTGGGAAATACATCCGTGAGGGAAAAGGTGGCGGCCCATCTTAAGGGGCGTTTTGGAATTCCTTATGAGACGAAGCATATTTTTATGACCAGCGGCGCTGCCGGTGCTATCGCCCATGCGGTACGCTGCGTGACAGAACCGGGGGACAAGCTTCTCACTTTTGCCCCCTTTTTCCCAGAGTACCATGAGTATGTGGAAAAAACAGGGACGGAGCTGGTAGTAGTACCGGCGGATACAGAGAATTTCCAGGTGAATTTTGAAGCCTTTGAAGAGCTTCTGACGCCGGAAGTTCAGGCAGTCTTGATTAACACGCCCAACAATCCTTCGGGAATTGTGTATTCAGAGGCTACCATACAGAGAATGACGGATTTGATGAGAGCGAAGCAGGAAGAGTTCGGACACGATATTTTCCTGATCAGCGATGAACCTTACAGGGAGATTGTATTCGACGGCAAGGAGGTTCCTTATCCAGCAAAATATTATGACAATACCCTTACCTGCTATTCCTTCTCCAAGAGTATGAGCATTCCAGGAGAACGTCTGGGTTATGTGGCGGTAAATCCCAAGGCCACGGATGCGGATATTTTGGCTGTGATGTGCGGACAGATCAGCCGGGGAATCGGCCATAATTGCCCGCCCTCCAGCGTTCAGCTTGCGGTGGCGGAGATCTTGGATCAAACCAGCGATTTAAGTGTGTATGAGAAGAATATGAATCTGCTCTATGATGAGCTGGTCAAGATCGGCTTTGAGGTGGTAAGGCCGGGGGGGACCTTCTATATTTTCCCTAAAGCCCTGGAGGAAGATGCCAATGCATTCTGCATTAAGGCCCGCAAATATAATCTGATACTGGTTCCCAGCGATAGCTTTGCTGTCAAAGGATACTTCCGTATGGCATACTGCATAGATACGGAGAAGGTACTGCGCAGCTTTGAAGCTTTGGAAGCCTTTGCACGGGAAGAGTATGGAATGAAATTCTGAGAAAAGCGCCTGCCGCTGTCCGAAAAGAAACGGACAGCGGCAGGCGTTTTGGCGTAGAGGAAAGCACCTTTTCGTAATGGAATTCTTATAGGGTATTGCCAAACTCAAGAGACGGGGGTATAATATATCATATATAAAATGCAATTTATTATATATGGATAAATGAAGGAGATGTTTATGAACTCAGATGCGAGGCTCAAGGAATTTTGGGGAGAGAGTCCGCATTTTGCAGATTTGTTTAATACGGTTTTGTTCGGCGGGGACAACGTGATCCTCCCGGAGACGCTTACGGAAGCGGGGACGGATTTATCCTTAAGCTTTCAGGAAAAAGGGAGAGGGCTGGCCTCCATAGAGAAAAGGAGAGATGTTTTCAAAAACTGGAAGGGCCATTCGCTGGCGATCCTGGGAATCGAAAATCAGATGCAGGAGGAATATACGCTGCCAGAGAGGATTCTTTTGTATGATGCTTTAGGATACGAAGGCCAGAGACGCAAGATCGCCAGGAGGCACAGACTGGAGAGGGATATAAAGGAACCTGCAGAGTACCTCTCTGGGTTTAAGAAAACAGACAAGCTCCTTGCTCAGGCCACTATTGTAGTTTACTATGGAGAGGAACCCTGGAAAGGACCAGAGAGGCTGACTGACATCGTGGAGGTTCCTCAGGAACTTCGCCGCTGCTTTAATGATTACAGGATTTTTGTGTTTTCTATAAATGAAAGCGATGGCTCAGAATTTAAGGATTCGGAGGTTCGGAAAATATTAAAGGCCGCTTATAATCTGCGCAGACGGCAGATCCAGGAACTGGGTACCATGAATGCGGAAGAGATAGCGGTACTGGGGGCCTTTGTGAATTCTAAACGGATTGCCAGTCTTGCAGAAAACAAACAGGAGGGGATAGATATGTGTACAGCATTGGAAGAGATGATAAAAGAGGGCGAGCAGCG
>HHCFC01400__coassemble_1697_pt1 | contig 17637 bp, 12 predicted proteins | sample HHCFC01400__metabat2_high_PE_014 | metagenome-assembled genome bin HHCFC01400
TCTTCTGACAGGTTCCAATGCTTCCGGCAAATCTACTTTTTTAAAAACGGCTGCTGTTACGGCACTTTTAGCCCAAACCATCCATACAGTGACTGCTGCCAGCTACGAGGGATGCTGCTTCAGGATTTTTACTTCCATGGCTCTGCGTGACGATCTGGCAGGAGAGGAAAGCTATTTCATGGTGGAGATCCGTTCCCTGAAGAGAATTCTGGACAGAATCCAGGGAGAAGTTCCTGTACTGTGCTGTGTAGATGAAGTCCTTAGAGGCACCAATACAATAGAGAGAATTGCAGCCTCATCCAAGATTCTGGAAAGCATGGCAGAAAAGAAAATGATCTGTTTTGCGGCTACTCATGATATCGAACTGACGTATCTTTTGGAAGGAATTTTCAGAAACTGCCACTTTGAAGAAGAGGTGACGGAGCAGGATATAAAGTTTGACTATAAGTGCAAAGAGGGAAGAGCCACAACAAGGAATGCGATCCGGCTTCTGAAGCTAATGGGATATGAGGACGATATCATTCAGGCCGCAGAGAAAACGGCGGATCTTCTGTCAGAGAGAGAACTTGTAAACACAGTGAATGAAAATTTCAGTAAACATGAATAAAATGTAAATATACCGTAAAATATTGTTGAAAGTATTGAAAAATACTTGGTTTGATATATAATATCTGGTAGTAATGCCAGTAGTTTGTTGATTTGATAGCAGAGTGAGGGGAATTTTATGGTCAGCAGAAGAGTTACGGTTAAAAATCCCTCCGGCCTGCATGTAAAGCCGGCGGAAATATTTTCAAAAGCAGCGGAGGACTGTTCCTCCAAGGTCGAAGTTCTTTACGGAAATAACATTATAAATGCCAAGAGCCTTTTAAACCTCCTGGCGGTAGCCATCCACCAGGGGGCTGTGATTGAGCTTCGCTGCACAGGGCCGGATGAAGAAAAGGATCTGGAAAAGATGGTTCAGGCTATGGAACGGCTGGAATGAGGGGATTATCCCTGTTGCTTGGGTACGATGGCCTTTTCGTAGAAAAGACCGGTCAAAAACCAAAGGGGCGCATAGTCCAGACGTATGACGCCGTTAATATGATAGCGGGAGCTGCTGTAATCCCAGGGACAGCAGTCCCGCTTTTTTAAATAAGTGCCGCTGAGATACTCTATGGCGTAAATGCAGCACATGTAGACGCAGCCTCTGGTTACGGTTCCGTATTTTGAAAGGCGTGAGGCCAGAGGGCGGAAAAAGGCCGCCATCCCGTATATGGGAAACATATGAAGCGAAGAGACTCCGGTCAGCTTTCTGTCGTGATTTGTGAGGGAATGCAGGCCGGTCCAGAGGATCTCCAGGCACCATCCGTACATGCCGCATCGAAAGAAATTTGTCTTCAAACTTATCACCTCATCTTCAGTATTGCTAAATAAGGAAAGAAATATACAAAACCTCTTGAAATCCCTATACGTTGTGATATAATACCGATAAATAAATAATAGCGAAGTAGGAATCTATGCGTTAAGTGTTCATTGGATGGGGAGTCGCCGTGAAACGAAAAGTTTCCCCGCAGGGCATTGCGCTGGGGGAACTTACGATATATTTTCCGCACCCGTTGCTACATACTGTGAGAACCTCTCATAATGTGGAGCGAATATTATTTATTTGCATCTTTTTGCTGCATTTATTTTAATTTACCCATTATGGAGGTGTTTTGTTATGCAAAAAAATAATGCGAAGATGACATGGGATACTCGTACACTTGTGTTTCTGGCACTGCTGATCGCCATGCATATTGTGCTGGTCCGTCTGGTCGTGATTGATCTTGGGTCTTATAGGATTACCATCGGCAGCGTGTGTACCATCATTGCCGGGCTATGGTTCGGCCCGGTAGCAGGAGGCGTCAGCGGACTTATTTCCGATATCCTGGGATGTATCCTCAAGGGGTATGCCGTAAATCCCTTTATTACTGTGGCGGCTATTCTCTGGGGAGTGGTGCCCGCTTTGATGCATCCTCTGGTAAAGGGAGGAAAAGGAAGAAAGACAGCTATGCTCTGCGTTTCCGTGGTGGTTACGTCCGTGCTGTCTACGCTGATCTTTACGACAGCAGGTCTCGTGATCCTTATGGGATATCACCTGTTTGCGATCCTTCCGGGACGTGTTGTTCAGTGGGCGATCATGACGCCTATCTACTGTGCCCTGACCTGTATGCTGTACTTCAGTCCTCTTACCTCAATGGTGTGGAGTGCCACAGGAAGAGGGAAAAATAGCCCTGCAAGAAGTGCATAAGTGCATAGAAGATATGAAATACATAGACGATTTATGCTGATTCCCCATAAATCGAATGGAAAGGCGCTGCACAGTGAAGCAGCGTCTTTTTCTACTCTATAGGGAACTTCGCTCCTATAGAGTAAAAGCTCCGCATGGATTGCGGGGGCACGCAGTGCGGAGCAATCCGTGGCTTTTATGTGCGGTGGTGCCTGCGCTAGTAGGCATGTAAGTTTTGTTTAGAAATATCGGGAAATAATATGCGAAATGGGAGGCATATGAATGGATTACCAACAAGCGAGGCGTTATATTGATGAACTAAGCGGAAAAGGAAGCATGCCGGGGCTGGATGCTGTCAGAGAGCTTTTGAAGCGTCTGGACAATCCCCAGGATAAGCTGAAATTTGTTCACATTGCGGGTACAAACGGAAAGGGTTCTGTTCTTTCCTACCTGTCGGGAATATTGACAGAATCAGGCTGGAAAACGGGGTGTTATATTTCACCGACCCTCTTTTCCTATAGGGAAAGACTTCAGATAGACGGAGAGTATATCACGCGGGAGGATTTTGCCGCCCTGACGGAAAAAGCGGCGGAGGCTGTCCGACAGATGGAACAGGAGGGATTGGAATCCCCTACAGTTTTTGAGGTAGAGACAGCCATAGCTTTCCTGTACTTTAAAGAAAAACAGTGTGATTTTGTGGTTTTGGAGACCGGGATGGGAGGGAGGCTGGATGCCACCAATATTATCAAAAGTTCCGTTCTGTCCGTGATAGCCTCCATCAGTATGGATCATATGCAGTTTTTGGGAGAGAGTCTGGGGGAGATAGCCTGGCACAAAGCCGGGATTATAAAAGAAAACACTCCGGTAGTCAGCGCCTTTCAGAAGGAGGAAGCAGCCCATGTCATAAGGCGGGAGGCGGAAAAAATGAAAAGTCCTCTGTACTTTGTGGACCCTGGGAATATTTCACAGATTTCTTACGGCCTTTGGGGCCAGTCCTTTACATATATAGAGTTTGAGCGTATGCAGATTTTCCTGTCAGGAACGTATCAGATCGCCAATGCCTCCCTGGCTCTTGAGGCTGTAAAGGCATTGAGAAGGCTTGGATATAAGCTGGAAGACGATGCGGTTCGCAGAGGGCTGGCAAAAGCCAGATGGAGAGGGCGTTTTGAATTAATCGCACAGAGTCCTGCGGTGGTCCTGGACGGAGCCCATAATCCAGATGCGGCGGCCAAGCTCATGGATTCTGTCCGGGAGTACTTTGGGGAAAGAAAAAAATATTATATCTTTGGCGTGTTTTCTGATAAAGAATATGATAAAATAATTGATATTACGGCGAAAGATGCCTGCAGGATCTTCACAGTAGAGACACCCGGCAATCCCCGGGCCCTTCCGGCCGGGGAGCTTGCCAGAGCGGTTCAAAGGGTGAATCCCTCTGTGGAGGAAGCGGAAAGTATAGAGGATGCAGTCAGGAAAGCTTTTTCCCTGGCTGGGAGCGAAGACGTGATTTTAATTTTCGGATCTCTGTCGTTCCTTGGAGAGGCGAGGAAAGCCGTAGAATTCATCAGCAGGAGGTAAGTATGGACAGGCTTTTAGAGCTTCGTGACGAAATAGACGAGATTGACCGCAGGATTGTAGAACTGTTTGAAAAGCGCATGGACGTCAGCGCAGAGGTGGCGGAATATAAAATTTCCGTGGGGAAAAAGGTTTTCGATAAAGAGAGAGAACATGCAAAATTGAACACATTGACCAAGATGGCCAGGAATGACTTTAACCGTCACGGCGTACAGGAATTGTTTTCCCAGATTATGTCCATGAGCCGCAAGCTTCAGTATCAGCTTTTGGCAGAGAACGGAGCTGCGGGGCGTCTGCCCTTTATTGAGGTGGAGGATATACAGCGAGAGGGAATCCGGGTGGTCTATCAGGGTGTGGAGGGAGCCTACAGCCATGCGGCTATGCGGGAGTACTTTGGAGAACAGATAAATGCTTTTCACGTGCCAAAATGGCGGGACGCCATGGAGGCTATAGCGGAAGGGGCGGCGGATTATGCGGTGCTCCCCATTGAAAATTCCTCTGCAGGAATCGTGGCTGACAATTATGATCTCCTGGTGGATTTTGAAAACTATATCGTGGGAGAGCAGGTGATCCCCTGCGAACATGCCCTGGTAGGGATTCCCGGCACAAAATTGGAAGACATAGTGAGAGTATATTCCCATCAGCAGGCCCTGTCTCAGTGTGAAGAATATCTGAACCAGCACAGAGAATGGCAGCTTATTCCCTATGACAACACGGCAAGGGCTGCCCTGAAGATTGCCCGAGACCAGGATAAAACCCAGGCGGCGGTTGCCAGCAAGTTTGCGGCAGAATTATTTGGCCTGGAAGTTCTTCAGGAACATATCTATTATAATGAGGCCAATTCTACTCGGTTTATTGTGGTGACGAACCAGCGCATTTTCAGAAAAGATGCGAAAAAAATCAGTATCTGCTTTGAAGTGCCCCACAGGAGCGGCTCTCTGTATAATATTCTTTCACATTTTATCTATAATAATCTTAACATGAATAAAATAGAGTCAAGACCTAAGAGAGGCACCAACTGGGAATACCGTTTCTTCATTGACTTTGACGGGAACCTGAATGAAAGTTCCGTAAAAAATGCCCTTCGCGGAATCCGTGAGGAGGCCACCAATATGAAAATACTGGGAAATTACTGATAAAAGGAGAGGGAACATGAAGAGGACTGCGGAACTGATTTTGTACCGGAATCCGGCAAAAGGGAAGATTCTCAAAGAGATGGCCTGGATTATGGAGCATGACAGAGATGAGAAGCACCTGGAAGAGATTCGTGATAGATTTTATAAGTGTACTCATGCCCTCATTGACCTGGCGGGCACGTATGGCTTTGAGGGAAATCTATGGCACGCTTATCTGACCTATCTGCTGGTTAATTATGAAAATGTTTTCAGTATGGCATGTGAGATGCGAAGGATCGGAGAGGGAAGCCTAATGGATCTGGCCCGCCACGATTTTGAGATTTTCCGCGGACTGTTTTCTTATGATTTTCATGCCCTGGAGGAGAAATTAGCGGGGACAATATTTGAAGAGCTTTTAAATTACCGTCGGGCTGGGGATGCGGGAAGGGTGTACAGCCGCAGGATTCGGGATCGGATCTGTGAGCTGAGCCGGCAGCTTGCGTCAGCGGAAGATACAGAGACTTTTACCAGGAGAATGATTGAATTTTACGGGGAATTCGGCGTGGGGAAATACGGTCTTCACAAAGCGTTTCGAATTGAACATAAAAAAAGCGGAGCCAAGATCGTCCCGATTTCCAGGACTGCGGATGTGCATTTGGAGGATTTGGTAGGGTATGAGAATGCCAAGAGAAAACTGATTGAAAATACGGAGGCCTTTGTACAGGGACGTCATGCCAACAACTGCCTGCTTTTTGGAGATGCGGGAACAGGAAAATCCTCCAGCATTAAGGGGATTCTGAATCGATATTACAGCCAGGGACTTAGGGTGATTGAACTGTATAAACACCAGTTTAAGGATCTGAATGACGTAATAGCTCAGATCAAAAATAGAAATTATCGTTTTATTATCTATATGGATGATCTTTCCTTTGAGGAATTTGAGACAGATTATAAGTACCTGAAGGCAGTCATAGAGGGCGGCCTTGAGAAGAAGCCGGAAAATGTACTGATTTACGCTACCTCCAATCGAAGGCATCTGATTCGGGAACGGTTCAGTGACAACGAAGAGCGTGATCAAGATATTCACACAAATGACACGGTTCAGGAGAAGCTGTCCTTGGTCATGCGTTTTGGAGTCACCATCTACTTCGGGGCGCCGGATAAAAAACAGTTCCAGAACATCGTTCGTTCCCTGGCAAAGCGCTGTGGTGTGGATATGCCGGAGGAAGAGCTGTTCCTGGAAGCAAATAAGTGGGAATTAAGCCACGGAGGGCTTTCGGGCCGTACGGCGGTACAGTTTATTGATTATTTGCTGGGACAAAAGAAATGAGGTGAAAAAAATGGCAGGACGTACATTTGCGGCAATCGGAATCGGCTCCACTGAAACGGAGATGAAGATTTTTGAATTTGAGACAAGAAAAGGAATGCGGGAGATCGACTGGGTCAGCCGGAGGCTGAATCTGGGCCTGGATGCTTATACTCTGGGAAGGATCAGCCAGGAGAATATCAATGACCTCTGTGAGACGCTGAATGATTTCAGGAGAATCATGGAAGGGTACAAGGTGGAGGACTACCGGGTATGCGCTACCAGCGCATTCAGGGAATCCAGGAATATGTCCATTGTCCGGGATTATATAGAGAAGCAGACCGGGCTGTCCATTGAGGTCATCAGCAACTCTCTGCAGAGATTTTTTGACTATAAGGCCATTGCCTCTGTGACGGAGGAATTTGAAAATATTATACAGAATCCGGCGGCCATTGTTGACATTGGCGGGAATGGGATTCAGATCTCACTGTTTGACAATGACAAACTGATTACTACCCAGAATATCCGCATGGGAAACGTCAGCACCCGTGAGAAGCTGACTCACCTGCTGAAAAATCCCGAACATTACGTCAAGCTGGTGGAAGAGCTGCTGGGCCATGAGCTTGAGGGCTTCAATAAGCTGTATCAGAAAGACAGGCAGATTAAAAACCTGATCGTAGTGGGAGGAAATCTGATTGAGCTTACCAGTTCTTTTGAAAAGCATGGAAGGCAGATTCCTTCTGTTACGGCGGCGCAGTTTCAAAAGCTCTACGATGAGATTATTCTTCTGGAGCCGGATGAAATCGCCCGCAAGTTTGATGTGGCTCCGGAGAAAACTTCCGTCATTATGCCCTCCGCTGTATTCTGCAGATGCATGATGGAGCATTTTGGAGTAGAAACCGTCTGGCTGCCAGGCTTTTCCCTGACAGACGGTCTTGCCTATGACTACGGCGAAAAGAAAAAATATATCCGCTGTGTCCACAGCTTTGAGGAAGATATTATTGCTGCGGCCCGGAATATTTCCAAGCGCTACAAAGGGGAGCCAGCGCATATTAAGAATTTGGAAGCCATTGGACTTAAGGTTTTCGATAAAATGAAAAAGATTCACGGACTTGGGAAGAGAGAGAGACTTCTTCTGCAGATCTCTATCATTCTTCACAACTGCGGCAAGTACATCAGTCTGGAGAATGTGTCGGAATGTGCCTATAATATCATTATGGCTACGGAGATTATAGGGCTTTCCCATACAGAGCGGGAGATGGTAGCCTTTACCGTTAAGCTCAATACCAGCCCCTTCGTATATTTTGACCAGCTTTCACAGAATGCGACCCTTACGGAAGACCAGTATCTGACCGTGGCCAAGATGACAGCGATCCTGCGGATTGTAAATGCCCTGGACCGTACCCACAGGCAGAAATGCAAAAATGCAGCCGTTTCCCTGAAGGATAATGAGCTGAGGATTGTGGTGGAGAGCCAGGAGGATCTGACTCTTGAGGCCGGTACCTTCCGTGAAAAGGCGGAATTTTTTGAAGAGGTCTTTAATATCCGTCCGGTATTCAGACAGAAAAAGAAATTTTAAAAGACAGTTCAGGTGTATGGACGGTTGTGTTTTGAAAATCCCTGAAAGGAGAATAATATGTCAGGAGCAATTTACGAAAAACCGGAGTATTTTATCAATCGGGAGATAAGCTGGCTGGGATTTAACAGCAGAGTTCTGTCAGAGGCAAAGGATAAAAGCCTGCCGCTTCTGGAACGTCTCAAGTTTTTAAGTATTACCGCTTCCAATCTGGATGAATTTTTTATGATAAGGGTGGCTTCCCTGAAGGATATGGTTCATGCCAAATACACAAAAAAGGATATTGCGGGGCTGAGTCCTTCCGACCAGCTTAAACTGATCGGGGAGGAGACCCACACCCTGGTGCAGCAGCAGTATTCTACGTACAACCGCTCCCTTCTTCCAGCCATGAAGCAGTGCGGCCTGGAGCTGATCACAGAGCATGAGCGCCTTTCAAAAGAGCAGGCAGCCTATGTGGATCAGTACTTTGAAGAGAATGTATATCCGGTGCTGACTCCCATGGCCCTGGATTCTTCCAGGCCATTCCCTCTGATCCGCAATAAGACGCTGAATATCGGCGCCCTTGTGCTGAAAAAAGAGGTGGCCTGGCTCAAAGAAGAGAACGGTGACTCAGGGAAGAAAGAATCGGGAAAGAAGGGAAACTCATCTAAGGAAGAGAAAGGAAAGCTGGAGTTTGCCACCGTACAGGTACCTTCAGTTCTGCCAAGAGTCGTCTTTCTCCCGGAAGGGAAGAAGGGACAGCGCTGCGCCATTCTTTTGGAGCAGATCATTGAGAGGAATATCGCCAAGCTTTTCCTGAATTACGATGTGGTCTGTGCCCATCCTTACAGGATCATGAGAAACGCTGATTTGACCATTGAGGAAGATGAAGCGGCGGATCTTTTGAAGGAGATTCAGAAACTGCTGAAGAAGCGGCAGTGGGGCGAGGTGATCCGTTTGGAGATAGAAGACAAAATGGAACCTAAGCTTCTGAAAACCCTGAAAAAGGAACTGAATGTAAAAGATGAGGATATTTTTAAAATCAACGGGCCTCTGGATCTGACTTTCCTGATGAAGCTGTACGGCACGGAGGGAATGGATGAGTTCAGGAATAAGCCTTACCAGCCTCAACCCGTCCCAGGTATGAATGAGGAAGAGGATATTTTTACACAGATCCGTAAGGGGGATATTTTCCTTCATCACCCGTATATGACTTTTGCGCCTGTGATTCAGTTTGTGCGCCAGGCGGCCTCGGATCCGGATGTGCTGGCCATTAAACAGACTCTTTACCGGGTGAGCGGAAATTCTCCCATCGTTGCGGCTTTGGCCCAGGCGGCGGAGAACGGCAAACAGGTTACGGTGCTGGTGGAGCTGAAGGCAAGGTTTGACGAGGAAAATAATATTCTGTGGGCGAAGATGCTTGAGAAAGCAGGCTGCCACGTAATTTATGGTCTGCTGGGCCTGAAGACCCACAGCAAGATCACTCTTGTAGTGCGCAGGGAAGAGGATGGAATCCGCCGTTATGTCCATCTGGGGACAGGAAATTACAATGATTCCACGGCGAAGCAGTACACAGACTGCGGAATTTTGACTTGTTCGGAACCTATCGGGGAAGATGCAACGGCTGTGTTTAATATGCTTTCAGGATATTCGGAACCGAAGCGGTGGAATAAACTGGTGCTGGCGCCAATCTGGCTGAGAAAGCGGTTTTTGGAGCTGATCCGCAGGGAAACCGCCTACGCCAGGGAGGGACATCCTGCCCAGATTATTGCTAAGATGAATTCCCTGTGTGATCAGGAAATTATAGGAGCTCTTTATGAAGCGTCGGCGGCTGGGGTTAAGATTGATCTGATCATAAGAGGGATCTGCTGTTTGAAGGTGGGAATTCCGGGGATCAGCGAGAATATCCATGTACGCTCCATTGTGGGAAATTTCCTGGAGCATGCCAGAATCTTTTATTTCCGCAACGATGGGGAGGAAGAGTTCTATATGGCCAGCGCTGACTGGATGCCCAGAAATCTGGATAAACGTGTGGAGATTCTTTTCCCCATTGAAGACCAGAAACTAAGAGAAGAAGCTCGCCACATTCTGGAAATCCAGTTGGAGGACAATGTAAAGGCTCATATCCTTCAGCCGGACGGCAGCTATGAGAAGATAGACAAAAGAGGAAAGGTGCTGATTTGTGCCCAGGATTATTTCTGCCAGGAGGCAGAGCAAAGGGCTAGGGCCCCTAAAGAGGAAGAGCAGAGCAGAATCTTTACTCCGGCTCAGCCGGCTGAGGAAGCTTAAGGGAGGAGGTATACCATGTTTCGTGACCATACAAAGACGGTTCGCATCGGGGACCGGGTGATAGGCGGCGGCAATCCCGTGCTGATTCAGTCCATGACCAACACAAAGACGGAGGACGTGGCGGCCACAGTTTCCCAGATTAACCGGCTGGCGGAAGCCGGATGTGAGATTATACGCTGCGCCGTGCCCAACCAGGCGGCGGCCAAGGCCCTGAGGGAGATCAAAAAGCAGATTTCCATTCCTCTGGTTGCGGATATTCACTTTGACTACCGGCTGGCTCTTGCGGCGATTGAGGCGGGAGTGGATAAAATCCGTATCAACCCCGGCAATATCGGAAGCAGAGATCGTGTCAAAGCGGTAGTGGATGCGGCCAAGGAGAGGCAGATCCCGATTCGGGTGGGAGTAAACGGCGGCTCTCTGGAAAAAGAGATTCTGGAAAAATACCAGGGGGTGACGCCGGAAGGGCTCGTGGAGAGCGCCCTTCTGCAGACGGCTATGATTGAAGAAATGGGATATGATAATCTGGTGATCAGCATAAAGGCATCTGATGTGATCCTCTGCGCAAAGGCACATGAACTTCTGGCAAAAAAGACATCCTATCCCCTTCACGTGGGGATCACTGAGGCAGGAACCGTCTTTTCAGGAACGGTGAAATCCTCTGTAGGCCTTGGTATCATCCTTTACCAGGGCATCGGAGACACCATCCGGGTTTCCCTGACGGGAGATCCCATAGAAGAGGTGAAAGCAGCCAAAGCCATTTTAAAGGATCTGGGGCTTCGGAAGGGAGGAATCCAGGTGGTTTCCTGCCCGACCTGCGGAAGGACGCAGATTGATCTGATTCATCTCGCAAATCAGGTAGAAGAGATGGTGGCGGACATCCCTCTTGACTTGAAAGTGGCTGTTATGGGCTGTATTGTAAATGGTCCAGGAGAAGCGAAAGAGGCGGATCTGGGAATTGCCGGGGGAAAGGGCGAAGGCCTGCTGATTAAGAAGGGGCAGGCTGTCAGGAAGGTTCCGGAAGAGGAACTTTTGTCTGTCCTGCGCCAGGAGCTTTTGGACTGGGAAAAACAGTGTGTGCAACAGGATTAAGGAGAGGATTGGATGCAGAAGTCTTTTTTTGAGGTTTTCCCGTCGATTCAGCTAAAGGATGAAGCCAGAGAGCGTATGGCCCATGCTTTTGTCAGCCGTGTCACTGTGAATCGGCAGAAAACCTGTCTGCATATTTATCTTGAGAGCGATAAGCTGATACATAAAAAATATATTTTTGAAACAGAGCAGGCCATTCATGACCAGCTCTTTTCTGATGTTTTGATGAGTATAAAGATCATTGAGAAATTTCGGCTGTCCAGGCAGTACACAGCCAAAAATCTCATGGAAGTTTACGAAGAGAGTATTCTCCAGGAACTAAGAGATTACAATGTGTTTCTGCACAATCTTCTGGCTGAAGCCAAAAAAGAATTCCTGGACGAGGATACCCTGAAGATCACCTTTCAGGATTCTGTGATCGCTGACGGTCACCAGGAAGAGCTCTTGCGGATCTTGGAGAAAATCTTCTGTGAACGGTGCGGGCTGTCTTTGAAAATTCAGGCGGAGAGAGAACAGGTTCAGAAGGGCTCTCTGTGGGAAATCCATGAGAGGGAGATGGAGCAGGAGGTAGCTGCCATCGCTGAAAAATACCGCTCTGTAAAGGCAGAAGAGCATCAAAAACAGGAGAGCCAGGAAGGGGAAAAAACTTCAGCCTCCCTTCTGGGAAAAGAAGCGAAAAAGGAAAAGAAAGAGGCGGGGCAGGGAGAGAATGCCGGTTCAGGATTCAAAAAGCCGTCGTCCTCCAGAGAGTGGTACAGCTCTGCCAAGCGGTCCGATAACCCGGATGTGGTTTACGGCCGTGACTTTGAGGGAGAGCCCGTGTGGATTGAGCAGATCACAGGAGAGATCGGTGAGGTGATTCTCCGGGGCCAGGTGCTGGAGCTGGAGGACAGAGAACTTCGCAATGAGAAAACTATATTGATCTTCAGTCTTACGGATTTCACAGATACCATTGGCGTCAAGCTGTTTTTAAAGAACGAACAGGCCCAGGAGATTGTGGGTCAGATCAAAAAGGGCGGCTTCTACAAGCTGAGAGGTGTGACCACCATAGACAGGTTTGATAGCCAGCTTACCATCGGAAATGTTTTTGGAATAAAAAAAATACCGGATTTCAGAGAAAAACGGATGGATACCAGCCCGGAGAAGCGTGTGGAGCTTCACTGTCATACAAAGATGAGCGATATGGATGGAGTCTCAGATGTAAAGGATATCATAGGACGGGCCATGAGCTGGGGGCATTCTGCCATAGCCATTACGGATCATGGGGCTGTTCAGGCCTTTCCGGATGCCAATCATGCGGTGCCCAAAGACAGCAGCTTTAAGGTGATCTACGGAATGGAGGCTTACCTGGTAGATGATCTGAAGGAGATTGCCGTGAACGAAAAGGGACAGGGGCTTGAAGATTCTTACGTAGTGTTCGACCTGGAGACGACCGGCTTTTCACCTACGGCCAATCGGATTATAGAGATCGGGGCGGTGAAGGTTGAGAATGGGAAGATTACGGATCGCTTCAGTACCTTTGTAAATCCCCAGGTACCTATCCCCTTTAAAATCGAAGAGCTGACGCATATCAGTGACAATATGGTGCTGGATGCCCCGGTGATAGAGACGATCCTGCCCCAATTCATGGAGTTTTGCAGGGACTGCGCCATGGTGGCTCACAATGCCGCTTTTGATATGAGCTTTATTGAGGAAAACTGCCGCCGGATAGGACTTCCCTGTGATAAGACGGTGGTAGATACGGTGGCTATGGCACGAGTGCTTTTACCTAAGCTGAACCGGTTTAAGCTGGACACAGTGGCAAAAGCTCTGGGGGTTTCCCTGGAAAATCACCACCGGGCGGTGGACGATGCTGCCTGTACAGCGGAAATCTTTATCCGCTTTCTGGATATGCTCCACGGGAGAGAGATTGATACCCTTCAGAAACTGAATGAGCTGGGGAAATCCTCGCCGGAGCAGATTAAAAAACTGCCTACTTACCATGCTATTATTCTGGCAAAAAATGATATCGGAAGGGTGAACCTTTACAGGCTGGTGTCCTGGTCCCATCTTCAGTACTACAACCGCCGGCCCCGGGTGCCTAAAAGTGTCCTTCAGAAATACAGGGAGGGCCTGATTTTAGGATCCGCCTGTGAGGCGGGAGAGCTGTACCGCACCCTCCTTCGGGGCGGGTCTGAGCAGGAGATTATACGGCTGGTGAATTTTTATGATTACCTGGAAATCCAGCCTTTGGGAAATAATATGTTTATGACCCGTGAAGATTATGAGGACCGTAAGACAGTAGAGGAACTGCAGGAGCTGAACCGGAGAATCGTAGAACTGGGAGAACGTTTTTCTAAACCTGTGGTGGCCACCTGTGACGTCCATTTCCTGGATCCCAAGGATGAAGTTTACAGAAGAATTATTATGGCCAGCAAGGGCTTTAAAGATGCGGACGAGCAGGCGCCTCTGTATTTGAGGACCACAGAAGAGATGCTCCGGGAATTCTCCTATCTGGGAGAAGCCAAAGCCAGGGAAGTAGTGATTACCAATACGAACAAAATTGCCGACATGTGTGAAAAAATTTCTCCGGTCCGCCCGGATAAGTGCCCTCCGGTCATTAAAGATTCGGATCAGATTCTAAGGACTCTCTGCTATGAGAAGGCCCATGAGATCTACGGAGAGAAGCTCCCTGAGGTAGTGGAAGAACGGTTGGAGAGAGAACTGAACTCCATCATATCAAACGGTTTTGCGGTAATGTATATCATCGCCCAGAAATTGGTGTGGAAATCCAACGCAGATGGATATTTGGTGGGTTCCCGCGGTTCTGTAGGCTCGTCCTTTGTGGCCACCATGGCCGGAATTACGGAGGTAAATCCACTGCGGCCTCATTATTACTGTCCAAACTGCCATTACAGTGATTTTGATTCGGAGGAAGTTCTTTCCTATGCGGGCCGGGCAGGCTGCGATATGCCGGATAAGGATTGTCCTGTATGCGGAACTAAGCTCAAAAAAGAAGGCTTTGATATTCCCTTTGAGACCTTTCTGGGATTTAAGGGTAATAAGGAGCCGGATATCGACTTGAATTTTTCCGGGGACTATCAGAGTAAGGCACATAAATATACGGAGGTAATCTTCGGCGCCGGGCAGACCTTCCGGGCGGGGACGATAGGTACTCTGGCGGATAAAACAGCTTATGGATACGTGAAGCATTATTATGAGGATCGGGAGATCCGAAAACGCCCCTGTGAGATTAACCGGATCGTCCAGGGCTGTGTAGGAGTCAGGAGAACCACAGGACAGCATCCGGGAGGAATCATCGTGCTTCCTCTGGGAGAAGAGATCTATTCTTTTACTCCCGTTCAGCATCCTGCCAATGACACTACCACAGATATTATTACGACACATTTTGACTATCACTCCATTGACCATAACCTGCTGAAGCTGGATATTCTGGGACACGATGATCCCACCATGATCCGAATGCTGGAAGACCTTACGGGAATTGACGCAAAGAAAATCCCGCTAGATGATCCCTCCGTCATGTCTCTGTTTTCCAGTACAGAAGCCTTGGGAATCACTCCAGAGGACATCGGAGGCTGTCCTTTGGGGGCTCTGGGAATTCCTGAGTTTGGAACGGACTTTGTTATTCAGATGCTGATTGATACAAAGCCCAAAAGCTTTTCGGATCTGGTACGTATTTCGGGCCTCTCTCATGGGACAGACGTATGGCTTGGAAACGCTCAGGCCCTTATTGAGGAAGGAAAAGCAACCATTTCTACAGCCATCTGTACCAGAGATGATATTATGATTTACCTGATCAATAAGGGGCTGGAGAGTGAGCTTTCCTTTACGATTATGGAAAGTGTCCGCAAAGGAAAAGGGCTGAAGCCTGAGTGGGAGAAAGAGATGACGGCCCACGGGGTTCCCGACTGGTATATCTGGTCCTGCAAAAAGATTAAATACATGTTCCCTAAAGCCCATGCGGCTGCTTACGTCATGATGGCCTACCGGATTGCCTACTGCAAAATCTTTTACCCGCTGGCTTACTATGCCGCTTACTTCAGCATCAGAGCTTCCGGCTTTGACTATGAGCTGATGTGTCTGGGAAAGGAGAAGCTTCTGTATCACATGCGGGATTATGAAAAGCGGATGGATACGCTAAGTAAAAAAGAGCAGGATACGTATAAGGATATGAAAATCGTAAGAGAGATGTATGCCAGAGGTTTTGAGTTTATGCCTATTGATATCTATAAAGCCCAGGCGAACCGTTTTCAAATCGTGGACGGCAGGCTGATGCCTTCTTTAAGCTCTATTGGCGGTCTTGGGGACAAGGCTGCCCTGGCAGTGGTGGATGCTGTAAAAGACGGCCCCTTCCTGTCAAGGGAGGATTTCAGAAACAGAACGAAGGTCAGCAAGACCATCACGGATCTTCTCTCAGATTTAAAGATTTTGGAAGATCTGCCGGAGACCAATCAGTTGTCGCTGTTTGATTTTGCTGTGTAGGAGGATTTATGTTGGAAAAATTTTATCCAGATGCATATCTGGATTCAGCCTATGAGGTAGATTACGAAAATCTATATAAAAAAGGGTACCGGGGAGTCATTTTTGACATTGACAATACCCTGGTACCCCATGGGGCGCCTGCGGATGAGAGAGCAAAAGCTCTGTTTGCACGGCTTAAGTCTATAGGATATTCCTGCTGTCTGCTTTCCAATAACCAGCGCCCAAGAGTGGAGATGTTCAACCGGGAGATTCAGGTGAATTTTATTGAAAACGCCCATAAGCCCTCCAGGAAAAACTACAGGAGGGCCATGGAACTTATGAAGACGAATCAGAAGAATACGCTGTTTGTGGGGGATCAGCTTTTTACAGATGTCTATGGCGCCAGAAGAACCGGGATCTACTCGATTCTTGTAAAGCCGATCCACCCCAAAGAAGAGATTCAGATTGTACTGAAACGGTATCTTGAGAAGATTGTTTTGTACTTCTATCAGAAACAGTGTTCCAAGTGAAAGGACTCTTATGAGTAAATGATTTCTCCGCGGCAGATGGTGGCATGAACCTTCCCGTACAGAGGCCGGCCGGTAAAAGGCGAGTTGCTTGACTTGGAAAGGTAGGTTTTTGGGGTCCAAAGCTCTTCGGGATCAAAAAGAACCAGATCCCCAGGAGCGCCGGGAGCGATGGTGCCGAAGGGCATTTTATAAAGCTTGGCCGGATTGGCGGACATCTTTTCCATCAGGGAGAGAAGGCTTAGATGGCCAGGGCGCACTAGATTCGTAATGCCAAGAGCTAGAGAAGTCTCCAGGCCGATAATGCCGCTGGGCGCCTGAAAGAAGGGCTTTTCCTTCTCTTCTTTGCTGTGGGGAGCATGGTCCGTGGCAATGGCGTCGATGGTACCGTCTTTCAGCCCTGCTATAATAGCCAGGCGGTCTTCCTCTGTGCGCAGAGGGGGATTCATTTTTGCCAAGGTTCCATGTTCATCAAGCGCTTCCTCAGTCAGGGAAAAATGATGAGGGGTTGCCTCGGCAAATACTCTAGCTCCCAGAGCCTTTGCGGTGCGAACCAGAGCAACGGAAGATTTTGAGCTGATATGCTGAATGCTTATTTTTGCCCCTGTGTGAAGAGCCAGCATACAGTCTCTGGCCACCAGCAGATCTTCTGCCACGGCGGGGGCTGTGCGGTTTGTTCCGCTTTTTTCTATAAAGTTGGGGTCCTCTTCGTGAAAAGACAGGGGAAGATCCAGCTCCTTTGCCAGGGACATAGCTGAGGCTGCCAGCTTTTCATCCATCAGAGGGATTCCGTCATCGCTGAAACCGCAGGCGCCTGCGGCCAAAAGAGCTGGGAGATCCGTAAGCTCCTTTCCGCCAAGCCCTTTTGTCACAGCGGCTACGGAATAGATTCTGATTTTTTCCCTGGAGGCCCTTTCATAAAAATCTTTCAGAAGCTCAGGCGTATCAAGAACCGGTTTTGTATTAGCCATGCAGACTACGGCGGTAAATCCCCCTGCGGCTGCAGCCAGGGAGCCGGTGTGGAGATCCTCTTTGTAAGTCAGTCCCGGATCACGGAAATGGACGTGTACATCTACAAGGCCGGGAGCGGCGCACAGGCCGGCGGCCTCCAGAACTTTTTCATTAGGTTCCGGGGTAAGGTCTCCAAGCTCCGCAATTTGTCCGTCTCTTAGGCGGATGTCTCCCGTCCATTCTCTGTGATCGCCAGGCGAGAGGATTCGTCCGTTTTTTATCAGCATGAAAACACCTCATTTCTCTTTTTTTGTCTTCAGTTTACAGAGAGTATCTGTTTCTGTCAAGAAAGGGGAAGAAAACAGTTGAAAAATTCCGATGTATAGGATAGAATAGTATAGATCATGTGATTCGAGAAAAATATGGTTTGGATAATAATAAGGAGGCAGAAATAATATGATTTCAGCAGGCGATTTTAGAAACGGTATTACCTTGGAGATGGATGGAAATATCTACCAGATTGT
>HHCFC01400__coassemble_1700_pt1 | contig 17571 bp, 19 predicted proteins | sample HHCFC01400__metabat2_high_PE_014 | metagenome-assembled genome bin HHCFC01400
TCATCTCCAGAAACCGAGCGATCTCTTCAATGGATGTTCCCCTGGAAAGCTTTTTCTTAATCAGCTCTCTTAATCCTTCCTGTCTGCCCTCCAATTTCCCTTCCAATTTCCCTTCTTCCCAGGCATCTGCCCGTTCCAGCCGAATATGTTCTTCCTGGTCGTATTCGTAAATACTCATTTTTATCGCCTCCCTCCGATTCTTCTCTAAAAAATCTTTAAGGATCCTTTCCTGGATGCATTCAGAGACGGCACGATCTACTGCTGCAGCTACCGGCATTCTCTTTGTATATCGCCGTACTCTTTCGGTGTACTGTGCATATTCCCATAAAATGTGGCAGGAAGCCATCAGCTTCTGATTATATCCTTTGTTGATATTCAGCACCAGAACCTTCAGATCCATATTATACTCTGGCTCTTCTGTTTCATACATCTCAGAAAGTGTAAGGATTTCCCGTTCAGGCCGTACCTCTTCACCATTGTAAAAAACAATAAATGTTGGGGTGGGAAGCTTAACTTTCTTCCTTCCATACAAGTTAGCCTTGCGTGTCAATTCTGAGTAAAGATCTGACAGATAAAAAAGAAAACGCAGAGGCAGATTAGGGCTGTAGGTGGACTGATGCTCATAAAGGGAGAGCATCGTTGCATCCACTAAAAAGGAAAGATCATTTTTCATGGACATGTAGATGGCGTTTTCCAAAGTATTAATCTCTAAAAGTTCCGGATCTGTGTAGTATTTTCCGCTGATTGCATTGTACAGTTCCAACAGATTCTTCTTGTTCTCGAAAATCATCACGAAAAGGCGTGATTTATAAAGACGATTTGTATTTCTTTCCATCTTTCCTCCTTCTTGTCGGCAGGAGGTCTGCGCCTTTCCTGAAACCTCTCTGCTTTGTTTCGTGGGATTAAAAAGCATTGAGATTTCTTTTTGATAGACGTGTTAGAGACATCTGATGCGGCAGAGGCCGCTTGGATTTGAATAGTCAGAAATGTAAATGCTTTACGTGTATAGTATCACATATTGAAGGAAATGTCCAGAGGGGAGAGATTATTATCTGATGCTTTTTTACTTTAAATCCAAAACCCATAATAACTCATATCTATAAATAAAGTAATTTATCCTTGACATGAAGAAATTATTTCTTAAAATTATTATATAAGGCAATATGGAGGAAATGAAACATGAGTGTACGGTCTCTGACGAGAAACGAAAGTATTGTGATGGATATATTCTGGGAAGAGAAAATTCCCTTGACAAGCGTGGATCTTATGAAGCTCCTGGAAGAGAAGAAATGGAATTCCTCCTATCTGGTGACTCTGCTTCGCACCCTGGAAAAGAAGGGGTTTATTGAGATGTGCGGAACGGTTCGCCATTCCACCCAGTACGCAAGACTGTTTAAGAGCGTTGTGTCAAAGGAAGAATATGTGGCGTCTATGATTCTGGAGCAGGGAATCGGATTGGAGCAGTACTCTGGTCTTACCTTAGCCCTTGTGAGGGAAGCCTGTGGGAAGGCGGAGCAGAAAAAAGCTCTGCTGAAATTGATTGAAGAGCTGCAAAACAGCCTTGACTGATCAGCTCTCCAGCAGTATGGTAAAGGGCCCATCGTTGCACAGGCTGACCTTCATCTCTGCCCCGAACACACCTGTTTCTACCACGGGTACCTGCTCACGGCAAAGTCTGATAATATATTCATACAGTTCTTTGGCAGTCTTTGGGTCGCCTGCTTCTATGAAAGAGGGGCGGTTTCCCTTGGTGCAGTTTGCGTACAGGGTAAACTGGGAGATCAGGAGCAGCTCTCCCTCTACATCCTTCAGGGAGAGGTTTGTCTTGCCTTCCTGATCCGCAAAGATCCGCAGCCCCAGCATCTTTTTTACAAGTCTGTCTGCCTCTGCCTGACTGTCCTCCTTCCCCACTCCGATCAGTACAAGGAAGCCCTTCCCAATTGCTCCCGCAATCTTGTTTTCCACTTCTACAGAAGCCTCCGTAACTCTCTGAATAACGAATTTCATAATCTTCAAACGTCCTTTCTTTGCAATCTGACGATGGATTCAGCCAGAATTAATGATGCTACTGTTTGCGGCTGGCCGTGAACAGCAACTTTATGATACCATATGAAAAAAGAAATATCTATCTGTAATTGTAAAAAAGCGATGTTTTTGATATGATTGGATGCGTACATAATAATTACGAAGGGAAAAGTTACTGTAAACGAAAAGAACAGTAACAGGACAAAAAAGAATATGAAGCTGCAGAAATTGTTGAGCCTTACCAGGAAAGCCGTTGATGAGTTCCAGATGATCCAGCCTGGGGACAGGATTGCCGTGGGGATTTCCGGCGGCAAAGACAGCCTGGCGATGCTTTGCGCTTTAAATGGCCTCAGGCGCTTTTATCCCAACTCTTTTGACATTGAAGCTGTAACGGTAAGCCTGGGATATGAAAACTTTGATCTGGGGCCGGTCAGAGCCCTCTGCGAGGAAATGAAAGTTCCGTACACAGTGGTCTCTACCGAGATTGGGAAAATTATTTTTCAGGACAGGAAGGAGGAAAACCCCTGTTCCCTCTGTGCCAAGATGCGCAAAGGAGCTTTCAACGAGAAAGCAAAAGCCTTGGGCTGCAATAAGATTGCATATGCCCATCACAAGGATGACGTGATTGAGACGATGCTGATGTCACTGATCCTGGAGGGAAGGTTCCACACCTTTTTCCCTGTAACCTATCTGGACCGGATGGATCTGACCCTGATCCGTCCTATGATTTACGTGGACGAAGCCGATGTGAAGGGATTTATGAACAAGTATAAGCTGCCTACAGTAAAAAATCCATGTCCGGCAGACGGGTACACCCAGAGGGAGTACGCCAAAAATCTCCTGTCCCGGCTGAATCAGGAACAGCCGGGAGCCAGGGAAAGAATGTTTACGGCTATCCTGAATGGAAATTTTTCCGGCTGGGAAAACAGAACCCCGAAAAAGAAAAGAGAAAAGTCACTGCCCTCTCCTACGCCTGCGGAAGGCGCATAAGCAGTGACTGAAAATATTCAGGCAGAGGCGCATTTACCTCTATATATTCTCTGGTGGAGGGATGAATCAGCCCCAGCGTCATGGCGTGAAGGGTTTGTCCCTGCAGGCCCGCAGCCGGACATCTGGCAGGCCCGTATATCTCATCTCCCAGGATGGGATGGCCGATGCTTTTCATGTGAACCCGTATTTGGTGTGTGCGCCCTGTCTCAAGCTGGCATTCGATATACGTATAATCTTTAAAGAGCTTCAATACATGGTAATGAGTGACGGCAGGTTTTCCACCGGGAACATTTGCCGCCATTTCTTTTCTGCGAACCGGATGCCGTCCGATGGGAGCGTTTACCGTACCGTCTTCTGTGAGCCGTCCATGAACGATGGCCCTGTATTTCCGAGTGATGGTGTGTTCTTTTAGCTGCTCTGCCACAAACAGATGAGCCCGGTCGTTTTTGCAGGCCACCAGGGAACCTGTGGTATTCCGATCAATCCGGTGGACGATCCCTGGACGCAGGACACCGTTGATGCCGGACAGACTGCCGCTGCAGTGGTACAAAAGCGCATTTACTAAAGTACCGCTGGGATGTCCAGCCGCAGGATGCACTACCATTCCCTTGGGCTTGTTTATAAAAATAAGATCCTCATCCTCATAGAGAATATCCAGAGGAATCGGCTCCGGCAGGATGTCTGCCGCCTGCGGCGGCGGCACAGCCAGGCAGACCGTCTCGCCGCCGCTTATTTTGAAGCTGGCTTTGACTGTCTGTCCGTTTACCTGTACCCTGCCCTCTTTAATTAACTTCTGAAGGAAAGAGCGGGTAAATCCATCGCAGGTTCCGGCAAGAAAGGCGTCGATACGCTTTCCAGCCCAGGATGATCCGGCAGTCAGCACATACTGCTCATCCGCCTCCAGCTCTTCTGGCCTGTTATTTTGATTCATACCTGTCTCGGCCTCCTTCGGCGTTTTCTTCCCGCCCCTCTTTTTCTTTGCCCGGAATCAGAAAAGAAAAGCTGTCATTTCTGTAATAAGTAAGGATCAGAAGGGCAAGCAGCGCAATCCCCACGCAGATATAACAGTCGGCCAGGTTAAATACTGGAAAGTCAATAAGAGAGAAATACAAAAAATCAATTACATAGCCAAACAGCAGCCGGTCCAGCATATTCCCTGCCGCTCCTGCCCCGATGACGATACACAGAAGCTTCAGAGGCCTGTATTTCCCCTTTCCGGGAAGCCGCAGGAATGTATAGAGACAGAGAAGGAGAATCAGCGCCGCAGTGAAAATAAACACCCCCTGGGCCTGGTCCAGCATACCGAAGGCTGCCCCATGGTTTTCCAGATAATAAAACCTAAAAACTCCTGGGACGACTGCGATCCCAGAGGTCCCTTTCAGGTTCTGGACGGCCCAGTATTTTGAAGCCTGGTCAGCAGTCAAAAGCAAAAGCAATCCAAGGCATCCCGCCAGAATGGATCTGATTTTTCTCATAGACACTTCTCCTTGTGGATTTAAAAACAGTCAGCATTTAGCTGATTCACCGCATTCAGCATTTCCTCATCTGTGACGGTCTGATCTATATACGCCTTGCCGATTTTCTTCAAAAGGATAAAGCGTACCTTTCCTGCATTCATTTTTTTATCCTTTTTTGTCGCCTTGACGATCTCTTCAGATGAGAGGCCGTCAAAAGAGATGGGCAGGCCGAATCCTACGTTCATATCCCGAATCTCATAGAACTCCTCTTCGTTTAAAAGTCCCCTCTGCCAAGATATGTAGGCGGCTGCCACACAGCCCAAGGCTACACATTCTCCGTGCAGAAGGGTAAAATTCTTCAGTTTTTCGATGGCATGGCCGATGGTATGCCCGAAATTCAGCAGGGCCCGCTCCCCCTTTTCTTCAGGATCATGCTCCACCACAGTTTTCTTGATCATACAGCTCTGATAAACCATATAAGAAAGAGCGGATGTTTCACGCTCCATGATTTCATCCATATGCTCAATGGTCCATTCATAGTATGCGCCGTCACGGATCAGCCCATGCTTTAAAACCTCCCCCATACCGCTGGCAAACTGATCCTCAGGAAGAGATTTCAGAGTGGATAGATTGGCATAGACAAGACATGGCTGGTGAAAGGCTCCCACCATATTTTTATATCCGTCGAAATCCACCCCTGTTTTTCCGCCGATGCTGCTGTCAATCTGAGCCAGAAGGGTGGTTGGCACCTGGATAAAAGAGATGCCTCTGAGATAAGTGGCTGCCGCATATCCTGTAAGATCCCCAGTTACGCCGCCGCCCAGGGCCAAGAGAAAATCATGGCGGTCAAATCCTGCCTCAATCAAAATCTTATAGAGGCTGCGAACCACATCGAGAGTCTTATTTTCTTCTCCCGCAGGAAAGCAAAAAACCTCCGTCCTGGCGCAGGCTTCCTCCGTGATTTTTCTGACTTCGTCAAGATACAAGGCTGCCACGTTGGTGTCTGTGACAATGCAGATCTTTCTTCCCTGGCATCCCAGCTTCGTCAGCTCTTCTCCTAATTTGTGAAAGGAATCCTCCAGACAGATGTCATAGGAGAATTCCCCCTCTTTTTTTACTGTAATTTTATTTGTGCTTTTATTCATACTGTTCCTCCCGTTTCCAGCGTTACAATTTCATAAAAAGAACATTTTGACGCTGTAATCTTCTATATAAAGCGCTCTGCCTGTATAACCATACGCCCTTTTTTCGTCTGGCCTCCAGTACCTAAGTATCGGAAACGTCCCATCCCCCGCACGGACACCAGGTCTCCTTCTTTTGGAATAAAAGCGTTGGAAGTGATCAGTTTCCCGTTGACGAATACTTTCCCCTCCTGAATCAGCGAAAGGAGGCTGCTTCTGGAGGACTGAAAAGCCACGGACAGAAGGGCATCCAGCCGCAAGGATGAGATACTTCCTGTGACACTTTTTGTCCTGGGGGTGTAAGTGAAGCCGGTTTCTCGGCAGACTGTACATACAACAGAGGTTCTGCGGATCCTGGTCAGCTCCTGGCAGATCATTTCACCCAGAGAACCATGACAGAACAGATAAGCTTCCTGATCCAAGACTGGGATATCGCCTGTCTTGCAGCGGTCGATTCCCAAATTCATCAGGGCGCCCAAGATATCCCGGTGCGTGAGCGTCTCCGCAAAACGGCTGTTTTTAGGCCGGATATGCAGGCAGGCAATGGGATATTCAACTTCTGATCCATCATAAGAAAGAGCATCAGGGAGGAATGCGGCCATCTGACGCTCTGCTTGCTCATAACCGCCGAAGGTTTTCCAATTTATCCAGGGAAAGTTCTGCAGCGTGTCATGCAGGATATTCTGTTCATATAGATTCAGAAAATCGGTGAACTGCGGACAGCCGGTACTTTCCGCCCGCTCAGCCAGCTCACGGATCCTTTTTTGAAATAATAATACTTCTTTATCCTTTTCCATAGAAGCTCCGCACTAAAATCTTGTGCCGAAGGAAGGCACTTCAAAGGCTCCGTTCAGGATTTCCTGAAAATCCCCCGAAATGTCTACACTCTCCGGTGTGATGATAAATATGTAATTGCTGATCTTCTGAAGACTTCCGTGGATCGCATAACAGGATCCGGAAGAAAAATCAATGATCCTCTGGGCAATATCCAGATCCAAGCCTTCCATATTTAATACCACGGTACACTCATCCAGGAGAGTTTCGGTAATCTCCCGGGCATCCTCCATACTCTTGGGGCGGATGACGCAGACCTCCATGCCTCCGCTCTTCTTGGGACGCATCGGTGATATCTTAGAATTCTTTACGGTCTTCTGCTTGGGACGGGCCGCAGCAGTCTTGTCGGCTTTTGGCTCTGTTGTCTGGCGCGGAGGCTCCTCATATGTATCCTCTTCCTCACGACGGTTTAAAATCCGCTTCTTTGGCCGTTCTTCCTCATAGTCATCTTCGTAATCATCATCCAGATAATCTTCGTCCTCAAAGCCTTCGTCATCGTTCAGTTTCATCGCGTTCAAAAACTTATCCAAAACACTCATACTGTAATCTCCCATCTGATTCTGTGCTACACAGTATAATCTCTTGCGCCAAAGATCCCGGTACCTACCCGTACCATGGTGGCGCCTTCTTCCACAGCGACCTCAAAATCGCCGGTCATTCCCATGCTCAAATGACGCATATTCACATTATCAATGTTTTTTGCCCCTATGTCAACAGATAATTTTTTCAAATTCCGGAAGTGAACCCGGTTTTCTTCTGGATGATCCGTGAAAGGAGCGATGGTCATGAGCCCTTCTACCCTGATATTGGACAGGCTGCTGATCTCCCGTATAAAATCTTCCGCTTCCTCCGGCATAATCCCAAATTTGGATTCCTCTTTCGCCATATTTACTTCAACCAGCACAGGCATTACAAGGTTATGCTTCCTGGCTTCCTCGTCTATGGCCTGGGCCAGCCTGGAGGAATCTAGAGAATGAATCATACATGCCTTGTCAATGATGTATTTAATCTTGTTCCTCTGCAGATGGCCGATCATATGCCAATGAATATCTTTCGGCAGGCTGGGATATTTCTCCCGGATCTCCTGGGGCTTATTTTCCCCAAACTCCCGGATCCCTTCCGCATATGCCTCCTGAAGCATCTCCACCGGTTTCGTCTTGCTTACGGCGATCAAGGTCACGCAGCCAGGATCACGCCCAGCCCTCTGACATGCTGCCAGAATCCGCTGTTCCACTTCCTGTAAATTTTCTTTAATCAATTCTGTCACTTCCTTTTAGATTAGTAGACAATCTCATCCACATCCGCCTCGGATGCATTTAATACAATATAGTCATGGGCTGCCAGTCCGTAGGGATTATTGCTCTCTGCGATACAGTACTCTTCGTTTTCATCGATAACCGTAACTTCACGGAACACGGCAAAGCCCTTGTTGATGTTATAGACCCCGTGAAGGGTAACAATATTTTCATCCTGAATCTGATAGCTTCTCTCAGAACCCTCCATCAGAATATTGTCTCCGTCCGAGAGAAGGTTTTTATCCACCAGATAGACCCCCTCCTCATACCGGTAAACATTGGCTGTTACGTATTCAGAAGAGGAAGAGCCGTCTGAACCAAAGTGTTCTACATGGAGGGTGATTTCAGAGGCAGTGCCTTCATTGACAATGACAAATTCCTCTGGAATCTGATGAAATTCCTTTGAGACGATGGCCGATGTAGGAATCTTCAGGCCGCTTCTGCGGTTGAGAATCAGTTCGATTTCCAGATACCGGTCCGTGGCATAGCGAACCAGGGAACTGTCCATGGTAATCCTGCCGAAATATTCACCATCGTTCTCCACCAGTTCAAAAGAGGAACTGAAGGTCTGATTATCTTTCAAAAACCTGAAACGTATGGTACTGGTATCGGAAAGTTCTGTAGCCAGCCCCTGATCCAAGGGGAAATACAGATACCACTCTTCTTTTGTCACCAGCTTATAGATGGGATCCCCTGTATTCACCTGCTTATTGGAACGGAGATTCTGACTCTTATAGCTGTTCAGATCAAAAAGATCTGAATGGATCTCATCCTCCGTAAGCTCTTCCATTCCGTCTATGGAATACAGAACAAACCCAGATTCAGGCGCATTGCACTGGTTCAAGATGCTGACAGAGCTGCCTGAAAGACTGGCCGCTATCTCGGACAGCGCACCCTCTACGCTGGATTTCAGGTCATAAGCCTTCTGAAAGTTCTCATCTGAGAAATTTATAGTGAAACTGGAGATAATATCCTGAAGCCGCTGCTCGTCCTCGCTGTCCAGTGAAAAATTTTCATAGGAAACGGTCTGAGCCGTCCCGGTTTTGTCTATGGAACAAACTGTACTGCCAGCGGAAGCCTTGCTTCCCTCTCTGGCATAATACTGCACGCTTCCGGACTGGGATGCATTGACTACTGTCTCTGTGCGGACAGCCAGGGCATCGTACCGGTAATTCCCGCTTAAGGTTCCAGACACCACCTCATAGGAAGTTATATGAGTCTCCGTCAAGTACATAATAACGAAAATTACCATATATATGAATACCGTTCCAAACAAAAGGGTTCCCACATTAAAAAAAGAATATCTCCGGTATTTAGTAACTTTTTGAATTTTTGTTCGTTTTTTCATTCCGGCTGTGATTTTCCGCCTCCTCAAAATCTCATGGGTTATTTTATCATGTTCACAACCCTGTTACAACTGTTCTTTGCATAAAATTCAAATTTCAGGTTATACTAGGTAACAGTTCAGGTGTCTGAACTCATTCAAGAATTACGGTTTCTGTTTCATCATACCGGCACTGAAGGAGGGAATGTCATGAGCAAAGGAATCGACTATACAGCCCTTACTCTTGTGATTATCGGCGCTGTCAACTGGGGCCTGATCGGAATTTTCAAGCTGGATCTTGTGAATCTGCTGTTTGGGAATATGACCTGGATCTCAAGAGTTATATACACTCTGGTGGGCTTGTCAGGACTTTACCTTTTGAGCCTGTACGGCAGAGTCACAGCTATGGGAAGAGAATAAGGGCAAAGAACAAACGGGGGACTGCAATTCCTTTAAAATACTGCAGCCGCCCCGTTCTTTCACGCCTATGTATTTTGAACTATAATTCCGCTATAATCTGTTCTTTATATTTGCCGTCAATTCGGTCGCCCGGTACGGAAATACTGATCACAAAGGTAATGCCGTACTCTTCTCCCATCTCCTGGAGTTTGTCCAGCAGCGCTCCTGCCTGCTCTTCGTCTGTCTTGGCGATGGTCAGGAAACTGTCAAGGTACATCTGCTCCAGATCGTGATCCTGTGAGATAACTCCGTACAGGAAACCTATAAATTCCTGGCTGGAAGCCAACTTAAAACTGGAAACGTCTATCAGCCGTACTTTATTGTTCAGCTCATACATATGCTTTGTACTCTTGTCCAAATATACAATACTCCCATGAGCATTCTTTATCTCACTATTCACTTTGTCAAGAAGAATTTTTGTCTTGCCCTTTCCTTTTTCGCCTACGATTAACTGTATCATGGTCCTCTCCTCCTTTAGTAGCGGATAAAATATTCATAAAACAATTATAGACTATTCAGGCACAAATTACAACACTTAATTCTCGATTAACGACAATAACTGGTTCATTTCCTCGTAGAGAGAATCTTTTGTGTCTGCATGGAGGATTATGGATAAATACGGGTTTCCATACTGATCTTTGGACATCAGTGCAAGGCAGTTTCCCGCATCGTCTGTGGTACCTGTTTTTCCGCCGAATACAGTCACTCCGTCTGGAGCCTCCGCTGCCCCGGAAAAATACCAGTCTGTGGATTCCCATGTCACAGCCACAGCAGATCCGTCCCCCCTAGTATACTCTGCGTAATAGTTGGTGCGGCTGATGGCGTCCTGGAACACGTCGTATTCCAGAGCCGCATTAAACATCAGGTAGATATCATAGACAGAAGTATAATGTCCCTCCGCCGTCAGACCATGGGGATTCATAAAATGTGTGTCCGTAGCCCCAAGGGCAGCGGCTTCTTCATTCATCAGGGCGACAAACTGATCCACGGATCCTCCTACGTGTTCTGCAATCATCATAGCGGCATCGTTTCCTGAAGCAATCAGCAGTCCGTAAACCAACTGGCGCAGTGAAAGGACATCCCCCACCTGAATATCACAGACAGAAGAACCGTATTCGATATCCTTAGCCGTCTCGGTGACTGTCACCTGATCATCTAAATTTCCATATTTTAATGCCACCAAAGCCGTCATAATTTTGGTGATACTGGCTGGGGACCGCTGGGTAAAGATATCCCTGGCATAGGATACTTCTTTCTGGTTCAAGTCAAAAAGACCTGCCGAGTAAGAAGCCAGAGCAATCTGATCCGTGTTCACGTCCCCCGTAGTCACACAGAGGTCTTCCGCAAAGGAATCCGCCGTTTGCGAATGAAGATTCAGGCTCTGGACGCCGTATACCGCATCTGAGCGGTCATAGGGAAGAGAAAGGGTGTAATCGTGGGAACGTATCACAAAGTAGTAGACCAAGAAGATCAAAAGAGCCGTAAAAGCGGCCAAAAGCCCCAGGATCAGCCCCAGTCTGCGCAGCTTTTTCTTCTCTTCCTGCTCTTTGGACTGTATACGAAGCCATTCTCTTTCCGTATAGTAAGACTTTCCAGTCTGATTATCTGTACATTTCACGCCACTCAAGATCTCCTCTTTCCAGTGATTTCAGCAGTAATTCTGCAGATGCAATATTCGTCGCCAGGGGAACGTTATGAATATCGCAAAGGCGGATGGCTTTGTTGATATCCGGTTCATTGGGCCGGGAATCTAAAGGCGCCCGGAAGAAAATCACCAGGTCGATTTCATTCTGTTCGATCATGGCGCCCAACTGCTCTTCGCCTCCGATATGTCCGGCCAGGAACTTGTGGACATTCAGTCCCGTAGCCTCCTCTATGAGACGTCCTGTGGTACCGGTAGCGTAAAGGCTGTGTTTTGCCAGAATCCCCCGATAAGCAATACACAAATTCTGCATGAGTTTTTTCTTGGAATCATGGGCCACAAATGCGATATTCATATATTGGGTTTCCTCCTTAATATTTTTTTGTTTGAAGCCCGACATTCAGCACAAAGCCGATGCCGATATAGAAACTGACCAGTGAGGTCAGGCCATAACTTACAAAGGGAAGGGTAATGCCGGTATTGGGAAGCAGCCCGGTGGTAACGGATATATTCAGAAAACTCTGAAAAAACACCAGGGCGGCCATACCGGAACAAATCAGCGTTCCTGAAAGCTCTCTGGCCCTCCTTCCCGCCATAAGGCATTCCAGGGAAATCAGAAATTCCAGGAGTACTATGATGCAGCATCCGATAAATCCAAGCTCCTCTCCCACCACGGAAAAGATAAAATCCGACTGAGGGAAGGAGATGAAATTGCCGTTTTTTACAGAAGATACATCGTCGTTGTCCAGCCCTCTGCCGTATAACTGGCCGGAGCCGATGGCAACGATAGAGTTCTGCTGCTGGAAGGACTCGCTGGGATAATCCTCAGGATACAGCCAGGCATACACTCGGGTAAGCTGGTAGCCGTGGAGAAGATTCTGATCCGGCTGCATGAGAACACTGACCAGGATCACGGCCACTGGAACACTGACTAAAAGCATTCCTGCGATAATCTTATAACTCAGCCCAGCCATAAAATACAGGGCACAGAAAACCACTGCCACAATAATTGTGGTGGATAGATTAGGCTCCTTTATAATCAGGAAAAGCTGAATACCGATCAGAAGGACGGCAAAAATGACTGTCCGGGGTTTATTCAGCCTGTCCACGCGGTTTTCAAAGAATTTAGCGAAAAACAAAATCAGCATGATTTTGGCAATGTCAGAGGGCTGAAACTGAAAACCGGCAATGTTCAGCCAGCGGACAGCGCCGTTGGCCTCCACGCCTACCAGCAGCACCAGCAGCAAAAGTACTGCGGCGGCCAGGTAGATCAGCCAGTAAAAATTTAAAACCCATTTATAATCAAACAAAGAAACGATAACCATGACAGCCATACCCAGGATCATTCCGGCGATCTGCTGCCGCTGGTAAGACTGGTTCGCGCTGCCGATTACCAGAATTCCCAGGATGGACAAAGCCGCCACCCAGAGAACCAGACGAAATCTGTAGTCACTTAATTTGTACTGTTTTAACATCTTGAACCCCTTGTCTTGTTTTATGGATTAACTCCATACGTATCTCGAACTCCTTGTCATCTGTCACCATGTATTTAGACAGAACCTCCAGAATCTCCCTGCGCATCTGCTTAAGCTGTTCCGGGGAACAGGAAAGCCGGTCGGTGGCGATCAGGGAGGCGGCCCGGGCCTTGGCTATTCTTCCTGACGTAGTGAAAAAAGAACGGCGGCGGTCACCCCTCATACCGGTCACCTACTTTCTCTTCAGAAAAGAAGAAAATTTCTGAAGCCAGGAAGAGGATGCCTGAAGATCCAGAAGAGGAACGGTCTCCCCGCAGATCCTTCTGCATATATTCATATAAGCCTGTCCCGCCAGCGTATCGCTTCCCACCACAGGTTCTCCGTGGTTGGCGGCGATCACCACGCTCTCTTCATCCGGCACGGCACCCAGGAGGTTTACAGCCAGAATATCTACCACGTCTTCCACGGACATCATCTCACCGCGGCGGACCATATCCATTCTCACCCGGTTGACCAGCAGATCTATTTTCTTTATGCCTGCCCCTTCCAAAAGGCCGATAATCCGGTCTGCATCCCGGATGGAAGATACCTCCGGGGTGGTGGTGACAATCGCTCTCTTGGCGGGAGCCACCGCATTGCGGAATCCCTGCTCAATTCCTGCCGGGCAGTCCAGGATTACGTAGTCGAACACAGGCTGAAGACTGTCCGCCAGCTTAATCATCTGTTCAGGAGAAACGGCGCTCTTGTCCCGGGTCTGGGCGCTGGGGAGAAGGTACAAATTTGAATAATGCTTGTCCCGGATCAGCGCCTGCTTCAGGCGGCAGTTTCCTTCCACCACGTCTACCAGATTATAGATAATCCGGTTTTCCAGTCCCATGATAACGTCAAGATTTCTAAGTCCGATATCCGTATCTACCAGAACGACTTTTTTATTCATCCGGGCCAGGCCGCAGCCTATATTTGCGGCGGAGGTAGTCTTTCCCACTCCGCCTTTTCCAGATGTTATAACGATTACTTCACTCATAATACTGCTTTCCTCCAATTCTTCTCAATTCCTTCGGCAGAACTGCCTTTCCTCCTGCGGTACTTCAGAATTAAGATTACTCTTCATGCGAGAAATTCACAGAGATTTTCGCTGGTAATCGGTTTGATCTGGAGATGATCCTCCTTGATATAGATGATCTTGGGATCAATGGGGTACTCTCCTGTGTCTGTTTTCTTTACAATGGCGCTTCGAGCCATCTTGTCGGCAATCCGCACCTGCATGGGCTTCATGGTAAGGGCTGCCGCAAAACAGCCCGCGTTGCCGGAAGCCCCGGCATAGATATTTCCCATACAGCATCCCAGGATGACAATATTGCCTTTGGAGATTACCTGCGCCCCGGGATTCACATCTCCCAGGATTACGATGCTGGTCTCTGTCTCCAGAACCTGGCCGGATCGCAATGTTCCCCGGTAGAACTGGCCTTCTTCCCGGTCTTGCCTCTCCAGGGCCTGCATAACAGCTTTTTTGTAATATTCCGCCGATTCCTTCTTTTCATCCACAAGGCAGAGAATCTGTATTTTGGAATTCTGTACTATTTCATCCAGCAGTATTCTTTCCTGTTCTTTTGTGAGGATTCTGCCCTGAAAAGTCAGGGCAAGCTTGGCGTTTTTAAAGAATCCCGCAGACATCTTAAATTTATCCGCCACAGCCTGGCGAAGCTCCTCAAAGGGAAGCTCCTTGTCCAGGATCAGAACGATCCCGTAGGGATTGCTTTTGATAATCACTGCATTGCTGCCCATTTTCTGGTTCCTTCTTTCCTGCGTCAGTCAGTACGGGTGTTGTCGCTGGTAACATCCGCCGCATGGCCTGTAATCAGCTCGCTTTCATCCTGAATACCATAATAATACGAAATTACGTCTCTTGCAACTGCCGCCGCATGTGCGGAAGTATAGCCGTTGGCGATCCGAACCGCAATGGCGATCTGCTGTTCTCCCTCTGCCGGGGTTGTATAGCCGATAAACGCTCCGTGGTTGGGCTTATCTGTAGTCTCCTGAGCGGTACCGGTCTTACCAGAAATGGTGACTCCTGTAAAATTACGAAGCTGGCTGTGGTTCTGAGCCACTGCCCTCATACCGTCATGGATGGCCGTCCAAAGCTCATTCGGAAGATTCATCTGACTGTGAACCGCAGCCTTCTGCTCTTCCTGAACGCTGCCGGCAGAATCGGTAATCCGATCAATCAGAGTCAGGTCGTAGCAGGTGCCGCTGTTTGCGATGGTGCTTACGTATCTTGCCAGCTGGGATACCGTATAAGCGTTTGTACCCTGTCCCATACTGGAACGAACAGCGTCGTTGTCTGACATATGGGGAGAGGATTCCGGTACCTCCAGACCGGAAGTGGAATCAAAACCGTACATGGAAGCATATCTGTCCAGAATCTCCAGACCCGTATCATCATCGTACTCCCCGTTTACAAGGCTGAGAGTATAACCGATGGTGTTGAAATATACGTTGCAGGAATCACGAATAGCCGTGACCAGAGTTTCCGTTCCGTGAATACCGGTACAGTCAATTTCCTGGGCTACCTGGTCAAAAGTTCCGCTGCAGTAAACGCCGTCGCCGATTCCTATGGCGCCCTCCATAACGCCGGCGGTAGCCGCCACGATCTTAAAGGTGGAACCGGGAGCAATGGATTCCTGAGTCGCCCTGCTGTAAAAGGGACTGGAGAGGTCAATGCTCAGCTTGTAGAAATAATCCGTATCCATGTCATTAGCCAGACGGTTGTTGTCATATCCCGGGTAGGTAACGCAGGCCAAGGTCTCGCCGTTGTTTGGATCCGTGATTACGATTGCTCCAGAACAGGGATTTAAGGCAAGCTGCGCAGGCGTAATCTCCAGATTGTAGATCTTGTCCCGGATAAAATCATATCCGCTTAAGGAACCGCTCTGGAGCCGTTCGTACACATCCGTGTCCATCTCCAGCACGCCCTGGTCAAAAAGAAGTAGACACACCTGTGAACCTGTGATGGAGTCCTCTTCCAGCATATAGCGGTACACCTGTTTACAGAAATCATCGTCATCATAAAGATAGTCGGCAATATAATCTGAAAGTGCGGAAAATACCTCGGATGCGTCCAGATACTGGGCGTCCTCCGTCAGCGCTGTTACATCCAGCCAGTTGCGGGAAATGGCATAGGTCAGGTACTCCTGCAGACTGATCTCTCCTGCCTCCCAGGATTTATAGGTAGCGTCCGTGGTATCAATAGCCTCATCGTTAAGAAGACCCGTAGCATCCGTAAGCATATTGTTTACGATATAAGATACGTACATCTGGTACTCTTCTGTAAGTTCCGAATATACCGGAGGCTCATCGCTGAGAAGCTGGCTGCGGATTGTGCTGAAAATGTTGGATGCCTTTACAAGGAATGCATTGTACACGGCCTGTTCGTTTGCAGAAGCATCTTCAGCCTTCAGATGGCTTACATCCAGGACATTATTTTCAAACAAAGCATAGTATACATCGTAAATAGGGATACGCACATCGTCCGCAGAGCCTGTGGCTTCCCACTCTCTGGTATCCACAATGTTTACGTAGAGGATACCGGCGATGTACTGCTCCAGTATCTGGTAAGCGGCTGCCTGAAGATCCATGTCAATGGTCAGATACAGGTCGTTCCCCGCCTGAGGCTCAGTCCTGGATATCACTTCCTGAGTACGGCCCATATTATCCACATAGATTTCCTCATATCCTTTATCGCCCTGGAGTGTGGTCTCCATGATCTGCTCCAGTCCTGATTTTCCTACGATATCCGTAGCCGTATAGGAGCTGTCTTCCTCCTTGAGTTCTTCCAGCTCTTCCCCTGAGATCAGCCCCGTATATCCGATCAGGGGCGCCATATATTCAGCATTTGCGTAGACACGCAGATATTCCTCGGAAATGTCGATGCCCGGGAAAGATGCCTGGTTCTCCAGGATACGGGCCACCGTCTCATCGCTGACATTCCTGGCGATGGTGACCGTCTGATAGCGCTGAAAGCTGTATGTGGCGATCTCCGCACGGAGAGCGGCGAGCTGATAAACCTCCTGGTCTGTCAGAGAGTCCGGGAGTCCGTACTGCGCTTTCTCCTCCGCCGTGATGCTGGGGTCTAAAATCCCATAGTACTCATCGCTGGTCAGCATGTCCATAAGATCAGCGGCAGAGATGTTAAGCTCTTCATCTGACAAGCTGCTGATGGACGCTTCCCCGAAGAGATCCGCCAGGAATCTCTGCTGGGTAAATCCTGAAACGTTATATGAATAAGAGCCATCCCGGTTCAGCGTGATCTCAAAATCATCTACTATGGAATCTCCCTGCTCTTCGATAATCTTAATGACATTGTAAAGGATTCCGTTGATCGTAAGATTCTGTTCTTTCGTGGAAGAATACGTCCCGTTGTTTTCAAAGGTGACGCACTGAGACAGCTCGTTATAGGCAATGGGGTTTCCGTTCCGGTCATAAATATTTCCCCTGGAACTGGCCAGAGTCCTCTCACGTATAATAGAGAGGGAATGGTCATTCTGATAGCTTTCCCCGTCTACAATCTGCAGTTGAAACAGCCGCTGCACCAGCAGCGCCGTAAGAAGGATAAATACTATAAGAAGCGTGATGATACGCGGGTTTATAGCTTTTGATATGTTTTTTCGCATTCGGTTAAACAAAATGATCTGCACTCCCCTTATCTGAAAGACTGAGTTTCTGGTTGATGTAATACAGTATGCGGTAGCAGAATATTGTAATTAACAGTGTGTAAAGCACCTCCGGCAGAATAATCCGCCCCAGGTAGTAGAAGAAATCTATCCTCCCTCTCAGCAGGAACATAAATCCATACTGCAGGATTCCGTATACCAGGTCTGTTACGGAAATCA
>HHCFC01400__coassemble_1715_pt1 | contig 17372 bp, 15 predicted proteins | sample HHCFC01400__metabat2_high_PE_014 | metagenome-assembled genome bin HHCFC01400
AGCCATTACTGCAAATCCGTGATGCTTATCCCAAGAAAATTATTGCACGGACACGACACCCTAAATACAGTTACGAAGGAATTGAGATTTATGATATTGTTGACTGGCTATTGCAGGTGCCTGCAAGTACGGAAAAACCGGCGTGATTTCCACCACGCCGGTTTTTCCGTGAAATTTCATTTACTTCCTTATGGGTCTCCGGCTAAACCGGCATCCCTTTTCATCTTATAAATTATACTTATCTTAGAATCTCTTGATCTTCTTTGATGGTGTTTTCTCAAATTCCGTCTCCCGTACCTTCAGGCTGTGTATCTTTTTATATGCGGGAAGGCCGGTGTTGTACTCGTCTACGATCTCCTGAAGTTTCGCCCGTATATCCTTGACGTGCTTTTTCTTGGCGTACTCATAGTCTGGGAAAATCTCTGCCTCGATGACAGATTCGGTCTCCCGTACCAGCACTTCCTGCACCAGGTCATAGCGCAGAAGGGCGTTTTCCAGCTCTTCAGGTGAGACGTTTTCGCCGTTTTTCAGAATGATCAGGTTCTTTTTGCGGCCAGTCAGGAACACAAAGCCATCCTCGTCCACATAGCCCAGATCGCCGGTGCGCAGCCAGCCATCTTCTGTCAGGGCCTCTTTTGTCTCTTCCGGCATTTTATAGTAACCCATCATGACGCTGGAGCCTTTTACCCAGAGCTCATCGTCCACCACCTTGGCCTGGCAGTTATCCAGAAGCTTTCCTACAGAACCCACCTTGCTGTTGTTCTGCTGGTTCGTACTGATAACAGGCGAACATTCCGTCATGCCGTAGCCCTGCAGCACGGTAATCCCGTATTCCGCAAAGGCGCCTACCATCTCAGGAGGCATAAAAGCGCCGCCGCTGCAGATGATCTTCAGATTGCCGCCGAAAGCGGCTTTGGCCACCATCTTCTTGGGAAGGATTCCTGTAGATTCCTTCAGTTTTTTGTAGATGGACTCAATAACCATGGGCACAAGGAGAACAATGTCCGGCTTAAACAGCTTTAAGTTCTTGGAGACATGCATGATTGAGTCATTGATGCAGATCACCATTCCTATAGAAAGTCCTTTCAGGATGTCCATGGTAAAGCAGTAAGCGTGGTGGATGGGAAGCAGCGTCATGGAAACCGTGCCGGGAGCAAGATCGATCACTACGTTCTTGGCATTCTCCGTAAGGTTTCTGTGGGTGAGCATAACTCCCTTGCTTTTTCCCGTGGTTCCGGAGGTAAAGAGGATTGCACACAGCTTGTCCGGATCCAGCGTACAGGAGAAATCTCCCGCATGGTTCTCAAGGAGTCTGTGGAGGGACAGAGCCTGCTTCGTATCTTCCTCATTCTGCATGGAAATCATGTATTTCAGTCCCGGTACCGTTTCGGCAGCCATGGCTGCCACATCCTTTCGCAGCTCATCGTAGACCAGCACGCTGATGTCTGCCCGGTTCAGAAGCTCACAGACATCTGCTGCCGGAAGCTGGGCGTCCAGAGGAACTACCACGCAGCCGCTGTTGGCAGCTCCAAAGTAGCTTACGATCCATTCATATGTAGTGGGACCGATCACTGCCACATGGCTTCCCAGCATTCCCAGGCTGTCCAGGGCCCGGCTAACCGCCTGGCTGTCCCGGTGCAGCTCGTTATAGGTTTTTGTAATAATCTCTTTCTTTTTCTTATACCGGATCGCCGGGCTGTCCTTGTAAGTCTGTGCGGCGTAATCCAGTATCTCTTTCATAGTACTGACGTCCTTCATCCAGCAGCTCTCCTTTTACTCTTTTATGCTCTCCACATAGTGAATGGCTTCGCCTACGGTGCGGATCTCCGCAACCTCACGCTCGTCAACTTCGATATCGTATTTTTCCTCCAGCTCTCCTACCATGCTCATAAAGTCATAGGAGGTAAAGCCAAGATCCTCCACAAATCTTGAATCCTCTGTAATACTGTTTCTGTCTACGTCCGCATACTCGCAGATTACGTCCTTGATCTCTTCCAACATAGTCCCAATTCTCCTTCTTCTATATAAAATCACCCAGTAACCGTTTTCCTGTTCTTAGACCCAGTCAATGATTTCTCCCACTGTTCTGTTGGGATCCTCGATGCCCCGGAACATAATCCGGCAGAGGTAATAGTAGAACTTCTCCAGTTCCTCATAAGATACCACGTCTGTCTGATACTCGAAATTAAAGTTCATTCCGTTGTCCTCTGCCCGGTGCATTACTGTCAGGTAGAGAGCCTGGGCTGCCACGCCGTTGCTGTACCATGCAGTGCGGTACTGAATACCGTTAAGACGGTCCAGACCTTTATCCGCCAGGGTAGCCGGCTGGTACGTAAGACTGAAAGGTTCATACGTATGTCCCGGTTTATTCTTATAATACTGGCTCCGATGATAGAAGTACTCAGTAGGGCTGAAGTTTGCGTGGCGGAAGAGCTTATTCTGGCCATCCCGAATGATCTTAAGACCTTCCATGAAAGTATCGCTCTTCTTCACCGTAGTCTGGAAGGGGAAGCAATGGATTCTGGTGCCTCCGCAGCGTTTTTCCTTCAGAGTCGCTCTTCTGGCCACTGTGGTTACGATAGAAACTTCATCGTTGCCGTTAAACTTCTGCAGGTAGGTTCTCATACCCATCATCAGAAGCGTTACCATGGAAACGTGATTCTGTTCGCAGAACTCCAGAAGCCTTTTGGAGGGATCCGCCTCCAATGAGAACACCTGGATGCTGGCGTCCACTTTCCCATTTGTATTTACTGCCGTACGCAGATTCGGATCTCCCGCCTCTTTTCTGGCTGCCTCCAGCAGCTCTCTGCCCCGCAGCCCGTTGAAGATAGGCTCTGAGGACTCGATCAGGTTGTGGAAGAATTCCCGGTCTCTTTGCTGGGCCTTGCTTCCCGCCTCGTATTCCAGATCCTTCTTAAGCTGTTCAATATAGGAAGCCATCTCCTTGGGATAAGGAATTCCTTCATATTTCATATTACAATAGATCTCAATGACATCCTTCAAAAAGCAGATCAGGGACTGGGCGTCCATGGTCATATGGTGAACCAGGAGATAAATTCCCTGGAATCCGTCTGGGGTAATGATAATAACAACACGGTTCAGGGGAGAATCATAGGGTTCAAAGGGGGTTGACGTCCACTCTTTCATCTTCGCCACTGCATCTTCTTCTCTCCATCCATTAAAATCAAAGAATTCAATGGGTCTTTCTTCTCGGTCCACCACATACTGCCATACATTTCCTTCTTCATCCTGCGTAAAACGAAGGCGCATAGACTCGCATCTGGCATATGCCTGATAAATAGCTTCCCGCAGAGCGCCGAAATCCAGGCTCTGCTGAATCGTCAGGCTTGTACCGATGTTCATAAGCTGTTTCTTAGGACACTGCAGCTGAGAAAAAAAGTGCAGCTTCTGTGCTTCAGTGAGGGGAAATAACTGTTTTCCGTTTTTTTCTTTCATCATAACCTCCTTGCGCCTCCCTTTCGGGATTTGGCGCATGTACGTTGCCTCAGCCCGTCCATTTGAGGACTGAGATGTTATTTGTTATTCTGCCATTCCTGAATGCTGTCTGATCCATGTATTACACTCTTAAATCTGCCCGGCCAGAAATTCGTCTAATTCTTCTTCATATTTTCCGGGATCTTTATAGTAAGCTTCACAGTGACCGGCTCCCGGTATAACTACCAGTTTGGCCTTAGAAGCGCAGTTCTGGTAGATCTTTCTGCTCATATCGCAGGGAACAAAGGTGTCCTTTTCCCCATGCAGCAGAAGGATGGGAACCTTGGCCTTCTTTGCCTCCTGGGAGGCATCACAGGTCTTCAGTCCGTACCCGGCCCGGCTCTGCATCATCTTCTCTGCCGCCGCCAGGATGGGATAAGGCGGAAGGTGGTACATGGAACGCAGCACATGCTCAAACACATCCCAAGCACAGGTAAAGGCGCAGTCCGAGATAATTCCCTTTACGCTGGCGGGCAGCTCAAGGCCCGACATCATGACTACTGTAGCCGCTCCCATGGACATACCGTGAAGCCAGATCTCACAGTCCTCTCCCAGCCGCTCCTGTATGTAGCGGATCCAGCAAAGACCGTCCTTCCGGTCTAGAGCTCCGAAACCGATATACGTTCCCTCACTCTCCCCATGGGCCCTCTCATCCACCAGAAGGAGATTGTAGCCCCTGGGCAGATAATACCCAGACAGCCCTACATAATCATTCATTCCCTTGCTGGTGTATCCGTGGAAGCATATTACTGTTTTCTTCCCTTCTCCCGGGAAGAAAGTGCCGTGGAGCTTCAATCCATCCTGGGAAGTTACATACACATCCTCATGGGGATGGGCCATCATTTTTTCCCTGCGCCCCTCCATCATGGGGAAATACTGGCTCCAGTCCGTACCGGACATTTTCATGGTCCGCTCCGTAGCAGCGTGCTGCCGCAGAATCGTGCGGCGGAAAAAATAAGCTGCCACTCCGTAATCCAAGGCTGCAGCAGCCGCTCCAGCACCGATTACGTACTTCATCCACTTCATAAAATCCCTCCTTGGCAGGCGTTTCCCTGTTTACTTCGCTTTTCTTGTAAAATCCTTCAGCTTGAGGGCTTTGTCAAAATCCCCTTCTACCTTCAGCTTTCCCAGCGTAAAGGCTGCTACTGGATCTGTTTTCCCTTTGGCGATTTTCAACAGGGTGTCGGCGGTCGTAGTGAAAAGGACATCCCGGTCATAATATTCATAAGGCTCGATGCTCAGCTTTCCGTCAGATACCTCAGCGTAAAAAGCTCCTTCTGCCTCACCTCTTATGTTAAACTGGTAAGCAATATGCTCCTTGATGTCGCTGACATCTGCCTTCATGAAAAGATTACGGATCTCCCCTACTAACTCTTCGTACGACATAAAATTCCTCCGTTGTTTTATTCTGGTTATTTTCGTCCTTTTTCGACCATCGGTCGATTCCAGACATTTTTAGATTACTACTTATTCGACCGTCAGTCAAGTTAGCTTTTGATTTTCTCTCTTTTTCACAAAAAAAAATTACTCCCTTGCAAGCGCGCAGGGTATTTGCTACACTAGCCTCAAACTGAGACTGCTTTGTTACTCACCGCCTATAGAGGCGGGAGTCACCTTCATCTGAGCTATAAATTTGACATCATGGGAGACTTTATAATATGAAAGGCAATGGAAAAAAAGATTTAATTTTAGATACCATGCAGAAGCTAATGACCGAGAAATCCACTCAGGCTATTTCTGTCAGTGATATTGCCAAAGAGGCGGGCATCGGCAAAGGGAGCATTTATTATTATTTTAAATCCAAGGAGGAAATTCTGGAGGCTGTCATAGAAAGAACCTACTCTAAAGCCATTGAAGAGAGCGAAAAAATCCTGCAGGCTTCCCATCTGGATGCGCTTACAAAAATGGAGATCATCTTCCGCACCTGCCGGGAATCTTCCAGCGAGCTTCTTCGCCAGGAATCTTCTACCTTCCTGGAGATGCAGCAGAGCGCCCTGATTCACCAGCAATATATCCGCATTATAGTAAAGAAGCTTCGCCCTATTTTGGCGGACATTATACGCCAAGGGAACGAGTCGGGCGCCATACACTGTGAGTCTCCCGATGAGGTGGCCGAGATTGCTCTCCTTATCCTGACCATTAAATTTGACAACCAGCTTTCCCTCCAATCCCCGGAACAAAACCGAAAAACCCTCAAGGTTTTTATCTACATGCTGGAAACCAGCTTCCATATCGAACAGGGCCGTCTCGACTATATGCTAACCTCCGTCCTGTAGTCATACGACAGCAGGTATTTTTAGAGATTTTTTAAAGATTTCCCTGATATAATAATAGGATAGAATTTTTTTATAATTAAACTGTCCAAGGAGGGGTACTGTGAAACTTTTGCTGATCGAAGACGACCTGGCCCTCTGCCGGTCTTTAAAGCCGCAGCTTGAAAGGGAAGGCTTTACGGTAGATCTGTGCCACGATGGAGAAGAGGGCCTTTTCTATATTAGAGAGCAGGCTCACGACCTGGTGCTTTTGGACCGTATGCTGCCCGGCATGGACGGCCTCAGCCTTTTAAAACAGATCCGGAAGGAAAATCTTCAGGTTCCCGTTATTTTCCTTACTGCCCTGGGAGGTTTGGATGACCGGATCACCGGACTTGACTGCGGAGCGGACGACTATATCATGAAGCCCTTTGCTTTCGGTGAGCTTATGGCCAGGATCCGCTGCATTTTCCGCCGTCCCCCCGGCCTCACAGACATGTCTTCCCTCTCCTACGGGGATCTCACCCTGCAGACAGGACAAAGCCTCCTTAGCTGCGGCCAGAAATCCTGCTCCCTCTCACCCAGAGAAGGAGAGCTTCTGGGGATCTTTCTTCGCAATCCCGAGCAGATTCTTCCCCGTTCCACTCTGCTTGCCAGAGTCTGGGGCCCTGACGCCGAGGTGGAGGACGGAAACCTGGACAACTACATCCACTTTCTTCGTCGGCGCCTTAAATCCCTTCGCAGCAGTCTGGAGCTGAAGACCGTTCGGGGAGTGGGATACCGCCTCACCCTGCAGAATCCTTCTGATTGAAAGGAGCGCTTATGTTTCACCGCCTGCACCGGCAGCTCACATTTTTCTGTGCCTGCGTTACAAGCCTGATTTTTCTTCTTCTGGGTATCGCCTGCCTCATAGTGACAGAATCCGGATTCCGCAGCCAGGAAGAGGCTGCCTTCCAGAAAGACCTAAATACTCTTTATCAAAATCTTTCTTCCCAAAATACCCTCTCCCACCAGTGGATCCGCCAATCCGCCCATACTTACCAGTCCGTAATCCGCATTCTGGACAACGGACATCCTCTTTTTTATGGAGAACTGGATGAGGAAGAAAGTACCGCCCGCCTTTTGGACGAAGCCCAGGAGACCGCCGCTTCCCAGTTCGGACTGAATTTAGACATGCCATCCTCCCGGGTCATAACCCGCCACGAAGAATTTACTTTAAAAGGAGAAGATGGTATTTCCTACAGCGCATCCGCTGCCCTGATTCCACGCCAGAAAGGAAGCCTGGGTGTCCTTGTGCTTCATTCCCTGGAGCCGCTGTCTCTCCGCCTCCGCAGTCTCCGTCTGATCTTCGCCGGAGCTGGAGTGGCCGCTGTCCTTCTTCTAACTGCTTTTTCCTGGCATTTTACAAAAAAGGTATTGGCCCCTGTGGAAGAAAACCGGAAGCGTCAGATTCAGTTTGTGGCCGCTGCCTCCCATGAGCTGCGCTCGCCCCTGACTGTTATCCTGACCACGCTTTCCGCCGTGCGAAGCGGAATTCTTCCCAGAGACGACGCTTTTCTTGATACTCTGGAAAGCGAAGGTACCAGAATGTCCCGGCTGATCACGGATATGCTTCAGCTTGCCAATGCGGACAGCCATAGCTGGAGTATGTTTCCCGTCCCCACAGAATTGGACACTCTCCTTTTGCAGACCTGGGAATCCAATGAATCCCTGGCATCCCGTAAAAACCTGGGCTGGGAGATCCATCTGCCCGATGAGGAAGTTCCTGCCTGCTGCTGTGATCCGGAACGGATCCGACAGGTTCTCTCTATTCTTATAGATAACGCCTTCTCCTATACTCCTTCCGGCGGACGCATCCTGCTGGGACTGAAGGTCATGGGAAATCAACTGTGTCTCTCTGTCTCCGACACCGGCCCCGGCATTCCTGACAGCGAGAAAAGCGCCGTGTTTGAACGTTTTTACCGTGCGGATCCTTCCCGCAAGAATAAATCCCATTTCGGGCTGGGACTTTCCATCGCCAAGGAGATCGTTTCTCTGCACAAGGGTCAGCTTCTTGTAACAGACACGCCGGGAGGGGGCGCCACCTTCCAGGTGCTTCTGCCCTGTTCATAGCTTACGTTCTTTTCAATCTGCGCATATTTTTAAATCAGCTCTGGATTTTTCCTAATATTTTGTTAGGAATACGAAAAATCCAGAGCTTCCTTTTTACATTGTATATTCTGCCATATCTCTGCATAAGTGGTAAAATCTTCATCTGTGGTCTATAATTTTACCAGTCTGTCATTATTAAAATAATAGATATCTTCTCTCTTATATCCATATTTGGAATCAGGACTGCTGATGTGCGGTTCAAAAGTAAACATTTCCACATCTGACAATTTTTTATGGTTTCCTTTTTCGATATATATTCGGTCATTTTTATTTTTCACAATGGAATGCCCGAGGTTTCCAAGAAAATCCAAGTTAAGAAATCCTTTTTCCACAATCAAATCATTCATGTGATAGTACAGTTCTTCAAATGTCATATCCGGCATTGCCACATCAACTAAAGTTTTATGCAGGTATTCCTCCATTTGCAAGCCATTTCGCCACTCATCATTTTTGATTTTGTCGGTTTCACTGCATAATACACCATTTTCAAATACAAGCGTTCTTGCGTAATCTCCCCAAATGTTATTCTTTTGAGGACTTAAATCAATCGTAATAATATCATTCTCCTGGATGGTTCTATCTGCTACTTTGTAATCTTTACCTGATACGGAAACAGTAGTTTCATCTCCCGAAAAAACTAACGCGCCAACATTCCAATACCAAAATGAATCTGCTCCGTTTTTCAGCAAATAATCTTCACACAAGGCTTTGATGTCCCGCAGGCTCATTCCGACTTTAATCATGCCGGCAGCATATTTTATCGTTGCCCGATTTAAGTTTTGAATTATTAAATACAAATCAAGAGTTCCCTTTTCTACACTATTTTCATTGAATAAATGATGTTTTGTCGTCACTGTTATATCCTGCCTTTCTGTAAAAATTTTATTAAAGTATAACACTAAGCATTAAATACTCTTTCTTATCTGCAACAGAAAAAGTGATTTTCACTTATTGAAAATGGCCCAAATCTCTTGTTGTGTTAGGGCGGCAAAAAAGCGTCAAACGGTATTTTTTATATTTTGCACAAATTTATTGCGATTTTCTCCCGCCTATTATATAATACAATTATCTATAATATTTTAGAATTTTCTAAAAATTTATCCATCCCGGCGAAGGTTCTTGGACTCTTCCCGGATATGGAGAGAAAGGAGCGGGGATGTTTCTGCATCCCAACAGAAAACATGAAAAAGAAAAAATGGTTACACAGACTTCTGGCCGCCTCCCTTACCGGAGCGCTGGCTGTCTCTTCCTTTCTTCCCGTTCATGGAGAAGAGGCCGAGAGCTCGACACCAGAGCTTACCAGGGTATCCGTTCACGATCCTTCTATTATAAAGACGGAGGACGGAGACTATTATGTCCTGGGTTCCCACACTGCTTCCGCCGAATCCCAGGATCTGATCCAGTGGCAGCAGGTAAACTATGACTATGGCAATGTGGAGGAAACTCCTTTTTACGGAAATCTCCTGGAAAACCTGGAAAAGCCTTTCCAGTGGGCCGGCTACGACGATGGAGACTGTGCCGGCGGAGGATATGCCGTATGGGCTCCGGACGCCATCTGGAATCCTTACTATGAATGGGAGGACGGCTCCACCGGCGCCTATATGCTGTACTGCTGCACCTCCTCCACCTGGCGCCGCTCCTGCATCAGTTACCTGGTATCCAAGACCTTTGAAGGACCCTATGAGTTCGTGGATACCATTCTTTACTCTGGCTTTACCATGACCGGAGAACCGGACGGGAACAGCTCCCGGGACACTAAATGGGACAATGATTACCTGAATTTGACCGCTCTCATAGAAAAGGGCTCAGAAAATGGAGGAATCGATGAAATCAGCGAGAACTGGTTTGACTCCAACGGCGGCTGGAATAACCTTTACGCTCCCAACGCCATTGACCCCAACCTTTTCTTTGACGCTGACGGCGAGAGACTTTATATGTCCTACGGTTCCTGGTCCGGCGGACTCTTCCTGCTGGAGCTTGACCGTGCCACAGGGGCCGCCATTTATCCGGGCGTCGATTCCACGGACGAGGTATCCGGCAACTTTGTAGACCGGTATTTCGGTGTCCACCTGGCCGGTGGCAATCATCAGTCAGGAGAAGCTCCCTACATTCTGTATGACAGCGAGACTGGCTATTATTATATGTACGAAACCTACGGCGGCCTGACGGCAGAGGGCGGGTACAACATGCGTCTGTTCCGTTCCGAGAATCCTACTGGTCCCTACCTGGATGCAGCCGGAGGAAACGCCGCTGACAACGGAGAGAGCAATGACCTCTACGGCATCAAGCTCATCGGCAATTACTCCTTCTATGACCAGATCGGAAAACGTGCCGCCGGACACAACTCCGCCTTGATTGACGATGATGGCTCCCGCTATCTGTTCTACCATCAGCGTTTCGACATTGAGCCCCAGCTTGAAGCCCATGAGCTGCGGGTACATCAGCAGTTTATGAATGAGGATCTGTGGCCAGTCACTGCCGTATATGAGTATATGGGAGAGACACCGGAAAATTATGAAGACAGCCAGGTAGTGGGTTCTTATGAATTTATCAACCACGGAACCAACACCAGCGGAGAGATGCTCACCACACAGATGCTTACTCTGGAAGAGGACGGCACAGTGTCCGGAGCGGCCGCCGGCACATGGACAAAGACTGACTCCGGCAAAGGCTACGATTATGTCACCTTTGAGATCAACGATGTGACTTACAAAGGAATCTTCTTCCTCCAGCATAAAGAAAACTCTGATCCTGACCCGGTGATGACATTTACCGCCATCGGCAGCGATAATACCAGCATCTGGGGAAGTATGATTGATATGGAGGATGACGACATGGTGGCTGACATGGCGGCCGTTTCTGTCGACCAGATGATCCCCTCCGCCACCAGCGAAAGCCTGGAGCTCCCCGAATCCGTTATGGGAGCAGACGTAGTCTGGACCTCTTCCGATCCAGAGACTCTCAGTGAAACGGGAGAGGCCACTAGACAGGAAGAGGATGTTCGGGTAGATCTTACCGCCCAGATCACCAGGGGAAGCGCCTCCGTCACCAGAACCTACAAGGTTACGGTACGCCAGAAGGCATATATGATGTACGGTTTTGATTTTGACACTCCCGCCCAGGATAATACTCTGACCCCCATGGAAGGGTCTGCCGGAAGCGGAACTGCTCTCCTGGAAGGCACTGCTTCTATTATAGAAGACGAAACCAGGGGAAGCGTCCTGCAGATCACCAATGAGGAAGGGGCAAAAGGCGTGAACTATCTCCGTCTCCCAGAGGATACTTTCTCTGAGGTGAAGCCTGCCGGTTACTCTGTAGCTATGTGGGTTAACATCGGGGAGGAAACCTTTGAACACAGCGCCCTCTTTGAGGCGGACGCTGCTGCGGCCTATCCTCTCACCCGGATCGGCGCAAATCTCATAGCCAGGATTAACGCAAACGCCTACAGTGATGTCATGGGCGCACTGCTTACTACCAGCGGAGAACGTGAGGTGTGGCAGCACGTAGTCTACACCGTGGATCCCCAGGGCATTAAGGTTTACTTAAACGGAGAGCTTGTGGGGCAGGAAGTTAAAAACATCAGCGACTGTTTCCTGAATAACAAGACGGGCATTTCCCAGGTAACCGACGTTATGGTGGGAAGCGGCTATATCTGGGATGACGAGGATGTGCGGGACGCTCTCTTTGACCAGGTACAGGTATACTGCGGCGTGCTGGGCGCCGAGGATGTACAGGAGCTGTACACTTCCACTCAGTGACCATGAAGAGTTGATCCAGATACAACTGCAGGCGGGGCCATAGCCCCGCCTGTTTTACTCCTATTCCAGCACTAACTGCTCAATGGCCCACGCCACTCCGTCTTCCTCATTGCTTTTTGTGATGAAGTCAGCCAGTTTTTTCGTCTCCGGATCTCCATTTTCCATTACCACGGCCAGCCCTGCCTTCTTCAGCATGTCCCAGTCATTCCAGGAATCCCCGCAGGCCATAATTTCTTCCTGTTTGATTCCCAGAATTCTCCCCAACGCCAGAAGCCCGTTTCCTTTTCCTGATTTAGCAGAGATAATTTCCAGATTAAAGGTACTGGCAAAGCTGGCGTCAATCCTGGGATCTTCTTTCAATTTGGCCAGCATGCGGTCCCGCTCCTGCCGGTCGTCAAACACCATATGGAGCTTCTCCACGGCAATCCTGTTTTCCCGCATATAGGGAATCAAATGAGGCCACAGATTTCTCGTCTTTTTGATGTATTCTTTGACAGCCGGGGTCATTCCCGGCTCTTCAAGGAAGCGATAAGTATCTTGATCCACAAAGCATTTTCCCCCATAGTACGCCTCCCAAGCGGAATGAGGGCAGGCAGCCAGAGTACCGATCAGTTCCTGGGCCATCTCCCAGGGAATCAGCTCTTCATACACCGTCTCTTTCTTCTCCAGATCAATAATGCGGCTGCCGTTGGAAGTAAGTGCGTAGCGGACTCCCGGAATCTCCAGGAATTGTTCAGGGAGTCCCGCCTCGGGACGGCCGGTAGCCGGAAGTACCGTGATTCCCCTGCGGATGGCCTCCTCCAAAACCTCCCTGGTATGGGGGGTAATTTTCTTTTCTTCATTAAATACAGTCCCGTCCAGGTCGAGACCGATCATCTTTATCTTTTTTTTCATCTTTTCTGTCCTCTGTTTTCCTTTTCTCTATGTTTTCTCTTTTTAAAGATGTTGATGTCAAAAGCCCTCAACTATGATGCCTGCGGATTGTTCCGTACTGCGCACTCCCACAATCCTGGCATCTTTTAAAGTGTATCACAGTTTTTCTTTCCAGACAATCCTATCTGATATATCTAACCATCGGTTGACATATTGTAAGAAAAAATGCTATATTTATGTATATAGATTTTACAGAAAGGGGTGACGCAAATGGCTACGTTAAAGGATGTGGCACGTGAATCGGGGCTGACGGTTGGAACAGTCTCCAGGGTTTTGAATAACCGGGGATATATCAGCGAAAAAACCCGCCAAAAGGTTTACCGGGTCATGAAGGAACTGAACTATCAGCCCAATGAGATGGCCCGTTCCCTTTCCACCCAGAGAACCAACACCATCGGTGTTATAGTTCCGCATATCGTCCATCCTTATTTTGCGAAAATGATTGACTGTCTGGAAGAAGCAGCGTATGAATCTAATTATAAAATCCTGCTCTTCAGTTCCAAAGGGAAGACAGACCTGGAGGAAAAATATATTGAAATGTGCTGGAGAAACCGGGTTTCGGGGGTAATCCTCTTCAGCGGCCTTTTTCATACAGAAGTTTTTAAAAATCTGGATTTTCCTGTCATTACGATTGAGCGGTTTATCGACGAAGCCACCGCTGGCATTGTCTGCGACAATTACCAGGGGGGTATGCTGGCCACGGAGCATTTAATCGAACAGGGGTGCCGCTGCCTGCTCCATATCGGCGGCGTAAACCAAATGGCCATGCCTGCGGATGGGCGCAAGGTATCCTTTGAGACCGTGTGCCAAAAAATGGGCGTGCAGTATATGACTATAAATCCAGATGACGAATACTATAATGAAATGGATTATTATGCGATTATCCGTCTGGTTCTTGAACAGAATCCCCAGATCGACGGGATTTTCGCTAGCTCCGACCTGATCGCCGCTCAGGTGATTCAGATATGTAAAGAAAAGCAGATTCAGGTTCCCGAACAGCTTAAGGTAGTCGGCTTTGACGATGTAAACATCGCCTCTCTCACTACCCCTCGTATCACCACGATCCGTCAGCCTGTCAAAGAGATGGCGGACGCTGCGGTCTCCGCTCTGAACAGTGTGTTGTCCGGGGAAACTGTAGCCAAGGAAATGCGGTTTCCTGTCTCACTGATCAAACGTGAGAGTACATAAGAATCTCCTGTCTCCATCCATGATTTTCATCCTGCCGGAAACCCGGCAGGATTTTTTTATGCTCCGCATGGACCGTACTGTGGAATTCTTTTTTAGTCATAAAACTTTAAATTTATTTCAGGAATTTTCTGATTTCTTAATGTGTTGTATTTATTCATATAAATTTATTTTTATTTTTATGTTCAACGGTAATCATATTCCAGAAATGCCATTGTGAATTCCACAATTTCTTCCAGGAAATCTATTGGTAAATATAACTAAAAAAAAAAGCCAAACTTCGTTAACATGTACCGAAAATACAATTTTGGGACATGAAATTTATGTTTACCGATTGACATATCTGTGCAGTTTGTGGTACTATACAGACACCTGATAAAAACCAAGAAGGAGGAAAAGAAAACATGAAAAAACGAGTTTCTATGGTTATGGCTGCAGCTATGGCAGCATCTCTGGCAGCCAGCGTAGCTACACCGGCTATGGCTGAGGGTGAGAACCTGACAGTCTTCAATTCCAAGATGGAGATCCAGACTCAGTTCGAGGAATTAGCTCCTACGTACTCAGAATCCGCAGGAGTTGCTATGGAGGTTTACTACTCCAACGATACGGTTGCAGCTCATATGGGTTCCAGATACGCCGCTGACGATCCCTATGTAATGTCCATGGTTGATTCTAAGGACATATATTCCTTAGGGCCGGAGCACGCAATTGATCTGAGCGACCAGGAGTGGGTAGCTAATACTCCTTACGCCATCTCCGTAGACGACAAGGTTCTGGGCTTCCCGGTTTGTGTTGAGGCCCGCGGCGTGATCTACAACGCAGACGCTATCGAAGCCATCACGGGTGAGGAATTCGTTCCCGCTGATTATGCGACACTGGATGCATTCAAAGGCCTTCTGGACACTCTGGTAGAGGGCGGCATGGCATCTCCCGTTGGTATCCTGAAGGAAGACTGGTCCATCGGCGCACATTTCCTGGCACAGGTATATGAGCAGCAGGATGATCCGGAAGCATTCATTCAGAGCCTGTATGAAGGTTCCGCAGACCTGATCAACAACGAAAAGTTCAACGCACTGATGGATACCTTCGATGTACTGATGGAGTACAACTACGCAAAGGATTCTGCTATCGCAGCAGAGCGTGAGGTTACCTCACAGAAGCTGGCTGAAGGCGAGATCGCTTTCATGTTCGGCGGCAACTGGGATTGGTCCGTAATCAACCAGTACGACTACTCTGAGAACATGGGTATCATGCCTGTTCCCCAGAATCTGGATGACGGCGCCAACACCAAGCTTACAGGCGGCGGTTCCAAATACTTCTTCATTGACTCCGCTGAGAGCATCACAGATGAGCAGCGTCAGGCAGCAAAAGACTTCCTGAACTGGATGGTAAGTGACGAAGCAGGTCAGTCCTTCCTGGTAAATGACTGTGCACTGGTTCCCGCTTTCACCAACATCTCCCTTGAAGTAACAGATCCTCTGGGAGCTTCTGTTAAGGAATATGCGGATGCTGGAAACCTGATCCCCAACTATGACTATCTGCCGGATGACCACTATTCAATCTGCGGCGCTTCCTTCCAGAAATATCTGGCTGGACAGATCGACCGTGAAGGCTTCGCAGGCGAACTTGAAGCCTACTGGTCATCTACTACTCCGGTTGAGCACTAATCACTTTAACATGCTGATACGGGGGTGTCGGACAGGCGCCGACACCCCTTTTTTTGCCCCAAACAGGCGAAGGATCCTATGATCCAGCAATCTCTAAAACAATAGGAGGGGGAAAAAGAGATGAAAAAGAATACTATGTCGTATAAGATCGGCCAGTTTACCATCTTTGCCGGTCCTGCGACAATCTTATTCCTCGGCGTCGTGATTCTTCCGTTTATTTACGGTTTATATCTGACCTTCACAAGCTGGGACGGCGTTTCCGTTGAAAAGCCTTTTGTAGGTCTTGAGAATTATATGGCAGCCGCTCAGGACACTGCTTTCTGGCAGGCTCTGGGAAGAACCGCATTCTATACTGTTATTGCCGTTATATTCGTAAACCTGGTGGCCTTTGGTCTGGCATACCTGGTGACCAGCGGCATCAAAGGCCAGAACTTCTTCCGGGCAGGCTTCTTCATTCCGAACCTGATCGGTGGTATCGTTCTTGGTTACATCTGGAAATTCGTATTTAACCGTGCTTTAGTATCCATCGGACAGTCACTTTCAATCGGTGCCCTGTCTACTTCCTGGCTGGCTACTACCAACGGGGCTATGCTTTGTCTCATTATTGTTTCCGTATGGCAGTACGCAGGCTACATGATGCTGATCTACGTGGCTGGCTTTATGAGCGTTTCCAAGAGCCTCATGGAAGCCGCCGAGATCGATGGTTGTACCCAGAGCCAGGCTACTTTCTACGTAACCGTTCCTCTGATGAGATCTTCCTTTGTACAGTGTCTCTTCCTGACTCTGACAAGATGCTTCATGGTTTACGATGTGAACCTGTCCTTGACAAAGGGCGAGCCCTTCGGTTCCTCTGTTATGGCAGCTATGCACGTGTACAACCAGGCGTTTACATACAGGAGGTACGGCACCGGCCAGGCTGAGGCTCTGATTCTGTTTATCGTATGTGCCATTGTGGGTGTTACCCAGGTATATATTGGTAAGAAAGGAGAGGTGGAAGCGTAATGACTGATAATGCAAAAGCCGCACGCAAGAAGACAATTTCTCATGCCATAATGATGGTTGTTCTTATTCTTGTGTTTATATTATTTGTTTTCCCATTCTTACTGGTAGTTATTAACGTATTTAAGTCCAACGGAGATATTACATCCAATCCTTTGAGTCTGGTTGGTGATCATGGGTTTACAACATCCAATTTCCCGGAAGCTATGAAGAGCATGAACTTCCTGGTAGTGTTCAAGAACTCTCTGATCGTCACCACCTGCGCTACAGTTTTGACTCTGCTGGTATCCTCCATGGCCGCTTTCGTCATTGTCCGCAATAAGTGGAAAGCCTGTGCGCTTCTCTTTGCCGGAATGATCGCTTCCATGGTTATCCCCTTCCAGGTGCTGATGATCCCATTGGTATCTCTCTACGGCGGTATCTTTGGCGTGCTGAACAGCCGCATCACCCTGATTCTGATGCATGTGGGCTTCTCGATCTCCATGGCGACTTTCATGTTCCATGGTGCGATCCGGACAAATATTCCTCTGGAACTGGAAGAGGCTGCCCTCATCGATGGATGTACCAGATGGCAGACATACTGGAAAATCGTATTTCCGCTGCTTAAACCTACTATTGCCACTGTAGCTATCATTGACGCTATGGCATTCTGGAACGATTACCTGCTTCCCAGCCTTGTACTTGCAAGGAAAGAGCTGTATACGATCCCCATTGCCACACAGGCATTCTACGGAACGTATTCTACGGATATGGGACTTGTTATGGCTGCGCTGCTCCTGGCAATGCTGCCGATCCTGATTTTGTATCTGTTCCTGCAGCGGTACATTGTAGAGGGTGTTACATCCGGCGCCGTTAAAGGCTGATGTTTACAAACGCAGCGGGGAATGCATTTCGTATTCTCCCTGCGTTTTTTTACTATAAAAGCCAGTCTC
>HHCFC01400__coassemble_1719_pt1 | contig 17273 bp, 17 predicted proteins | sample HHCFC01400__metabat2_high_PE_014 | metagenome-assembled genome bin HHCFC01400
TACCGGTATTTTCAAGAATAAAACTGCCTACATGCCAAGTGAAAAAGCCATACATTTTGTGGTTGATATGGTACGTGCAGAATTTTTTGAGGACGTAGAAGTTACAGAAGATATTGCCGCACTGGTCATTCTTTTAGACAAAAGCAACGTGATAAAAACTTACTTTTCTGAATATGAACGCAAAGAGATTAAAAAGAAATTAAAAGAGGCTGCAAATTCCGAAACCGGGAAATTGATAGAAAGCATGATCGAATATATAGAAAACATGATTTCTATCATGACTGTCCTGCACGTTTTTTACAGCTAACTGAGAGAATCGTATGTCCAGACAAAGAAGTATGGAAGTAATAAAAAATTCGGAATATGTAACCATCGGTGAATTAGTTAGGCTTACAGATGTGAGGTACAGTACACTAAAATTCTATACGGAAGAAGGTATGCTGCCTTTTGAGCAGGCGGAAGAAAATCTGACTAGGCGGTATAAAAGGATAGAAAGTATAGAACGAATTTCTTATATCAAAGAATTACGCAGCCAAAAGAAAACTATACCGGAAATTAAATCTATATTGAAAGAACTTAAATAAAAGAATTGCTTAAGCGGTTAGTCTAAATAATTAACCGCTTTTTTTCAACACTTTCCTGCTCCCAACCGTCTTATTATATGTAAGAGGCATCCGGATGTATTTCCCCTTACCAGAAAGGAGACAAACCGTGATAGAAGAACTGTATACCAACTTCTATAAAGAGCTGACTGCATGGTGCCAGAGAAAAACACATGATGCTGCTCTTTCGGAAGATCTGGTGCAGGAGACATTTGTACGGGCGCTGAAACATTTCTCGCTGCTTGAATCTCTGGATATCAGGCAGCAGCGGGCGTGGATGTACCGGACTTTAAAAAATTTATATGTAGACCATATACGCCATAATGCCTTCGAGACAGCAACTGAAAGCCTCCCGGAATTCCCGGAAGATGAGGCCGCCTTCTCTGACGTCAACTGCCGACAAATACTAAATGTGCTGCCGGATGAAGAGAAGGTGCTGTTTATTCTTCGCTATCTGGCAGGGTATAATTCTACAGAAATCTCTAAGATCTTCGGTCTTCCTCCGGGTACCGTCCGTTCCCGCCTCTCCAGTGCCAGAAAACGTCTTCGGAAAATATGGTACTAGTCAAAATATGGTATTTAATCAAAAGTATGAAAGGATGATGAATGATGCAGGAAAACTTTACTATTAACTGTGAAATCTGTGACGCAAGGAAAATCAAAGAAGAAAACTATAAGGCCTACAGCCAGATCATGCTCAACACGGATATCCTTCTGGTGAACGAGACCAGCAAGGAGATCCTGAGCAAACTGCCTGTGACTATCAATGTTGATACTACCCTTGAAATCCCCGATGATATGTCTTTCCATTTCGTCAATGGAGATTTTGAGCTGAATGGAAGTATGCCCTCTGAATTAAACAGCTTTTTATATGTGAACGGAACGCTCTTCATCCGCCCTGGCAGCGAAAATCAGCTCACATCTTTCTGGAAAATCTATGTAAACGGTGATGTGAGAATGCCGGAAAGCATGAGCGTTTTTCCCGGAAAACTTCACGTGAACGGCAGCCTGATCCGGGTTCCGGATCAATGCAGAGAACTGGAGGATGTCTTTATCATGGACAAGTACTTCCCTGTGCGTGCGGCTAAAAATGGGAAATACTTCGCAAAGGATCTGATAAAAATCACAGATCCCGCCATTGACGCAGCGCTCCTGGCGGACAAAGGAATTTCCTTCATCACCCGGTGTGTCCTGGCCCGTGAAAATATGCTCCCCAGTCTCCTTGAATTATTTGACGAAACCGTGACAATCCAGGTAATTCCTTCAGATTATGCTTATGTGGAGGGCGATGTCAGGCTTAGCGAGGCTCTGCTGGAGAGGTATGGAGACAAACTGTATGTGGGCGGCAGCTTATTCCTAAACGAAGCCAGCCCCGCTCTTCTTTCCAGGCTGAAAGCCGTCAGAACATCCGGCGACATTTTTTTGACTCCCCAGCAGCAGGAATTCATAAAGAATCTGGATATTTCCTGCCGCAGCCTAGTTCTTACCAGGGAAAAAATCCTTGAGAATCTGCCTCAGATTACCGTGGACAGCGAAATGCTGACTCAATGCCCTGGAGGCATCGAAATCAGAAACACCGCCTATATCAAAGTTCTGGACGATGTTGCCCCGGAACTGATTGCGGAAAAGCTCTCTATCAAAAACTGTGCCTGCGTAAGCTGCAGCCCCCGTCAAACTTCAGCTATACAGATAGCTGGGAAAAATATAGCCGCCATCCAGGACAGCACGGAGGAATCTGAGCGGGAGGCCGACAGCCGTTTTTTGGAAATGCTGAAAAAATTGGAATCTTCAAAAATGGTCAATGCCGAACATTACGAGCTATAATCCAAATCCTCTTTCATAGAGGTTTCCTTCTGCATCCCGGTACGGTACTATGTCCTCGGAGCAGTCCTCACAGGGCTGCTCTACGGTCTCCATATCCGCAGGCATGATAAAACATCGTTCATGAGAAGCCTGAGATGGCACTGTGTCGACGAGAGCGCCTCAGCCCTTTTCTACCGTTCGGAAGAAATTCTTTGTACCCACTCCGTTACTTCTCCAGGATAATCTGCCCGGCCATGGCCTTCATCCCATACAATCTCATAGTCCGTGCAAACCTTTCCAGTCTCCATCAGCTTCAAAGCCAGAATCATAGTCATCATCAGGGAAGTATCCGCATCCCTGGAGCCTACCCGGATTCTGAAGAAGGGCGCCAGGTCCGTCTTCTCCCCGGTTCCAATAAAATTCAGGGGATTGATCCTGTATTTTCTGTCTGCAAGCTCCTTATCCCCGCAGATATCCTGATACCCCTTTAGATACTGCCGGCTCTCCTCTGGATACTCAGAGACAAGCTCTTCCATTATGGCTGCCAAATCCGTATTAAAATGCATCTTATCCTGATCCGGTGTCCCGAATTCCTGATTCTCCGCCTGGATCAAATCCAGATCATCAAAGGCGGGGCACTTCTTCAGTCTCAGATGGTAGGATTTCAGCATCTCATCCAGAGAAGATATCCTGGCTTTTCCTTCCTCCCAGGAAAGCCAGCTCCTTTTGTCGATTCCCGGAACTGAGACGAAGGACTTCTTTTGGTGATCAAACTTTTCCTCCTGATAATTTCCCTGCAGATAATCTCTGACATATCCTTGCCCTTTTTCTTCTTCTAATCTGGAGAGATACTTTGCCGCAGATTCTTCCAGCTTTTCCACAAGATATCCGCAGGCAGATCCTTCACGGCCAGATCCGATCTGCAGCTCCTGCCCCGTGCCAGGGCGGCGCAGCCCCAGGCTGTTAAAATAAGCCGGGTAGGCGGCGGCCATTTTCTGGGACAGCGTCTTAGTGTAAGGCGTCAGCTCTCCCTCTCCGAACCCTACGAAGGGCATTCCCGTATAATGGGTTTTCCCCTGGAACATCCACTCATAGGCCAGATCCGCATGATCCAGGTCTATAATGGGACAGTAGCACTGGGCTGCGAAGATATGGTCTGTCTCCGTCAGAATTGCTCCCATACGCTCCAGCTCTTTGTCGTACAGAGGGCTGTTCCCTGTAACGCCCAGCAGGCTGCTCATAGCGCCGCCTGCGCTGATCCCCACAGAGATAATTTTTCCCATGTCTCCCGGGATCACTCCTGAAAGATGCTTCAGGAAACGTACGCCTGCTTTTAAATCCGCCAGTGACAGCGGCGACTTTCCGCATCGCACGCCTTCCTGATTCAGAGAGCTCCTGCCCCGGCAGCCGCAGGATACGTATACAAATCCCGCTTCCAAAAACGTCTTGGCTGCACTTCTGTGATCCTCAATGCCAAAAGGCTCCGCCTCCTGGTAACCGGCCAGGCCGTTTTCAAAAATCACCGGAACCGTGGCCGCCGTAAAGCCGTTCTCATGGCTTCTGCCGCCTACGCTTCCATCCTCATTTAAGTAGATCTCCGGCACAAAAATATTCATGCACTGTTCCTTCGGCGCCTCAGGCCTAAGGCAGTAGGCCACACGTTCCAGGAGGCAGCAGTGGTATTCCTCCAGGTATTTCCAATTTTTTTTCTGCTGAAAAAGACTCAGTGATTCGTACATGGCATCCCCTTCTTTTCTTTTTTTCTGTCTGTATTGTCTATTTTTTCCAAAATCTGGGTTTTTAATTCCTCCGCCGCTTCCTGTACCCTGCAAATCTGCTCCCCGGTGATTCCGTCTATGTGAAACCCTCCAGTACACACCACAGTTCTTAGGGTTTGGCGGCACACTTCTTCCGATATGGCACGGCACAGCGCTTCATCCTTGTGGCCTGTCACATTTATCACAGAGGAGGTGCAGCTTCCTCTTTCTTTTTCTTCCATAGATGGCCGTGGAACAGAAAGAACCGTGCATCCGATATGGGGCTTTTCACCTCCCCACAGCAGAATCTGGATATCCTCCCCCACAAACTGCACCTGAGCAATTACCTTGGCAAAAGAAAGGTCTTTCCAAACCCGAAAACTCCGGCCTGTCTCTCCTTTATTCCAAGCAATCGAACTCATAGCTTTTTCCCCCTTCCCATGGATGGAAGTGTTCACAGGGAATCCCAAAAGGCATAAGCACCTTGCCCACAATATGCCAGATCTGATCTTCCACAGTTCCGGCTCCATGATAGAAGGTCAGCATAGGAGGCACCAGCATACAGCCAAGCTCCGCCGCCTCCTTCATATTCCTGAGATGAATTCTGCTAAGAGGCGTTTCCCTGGGCACCAGCACCACCCTCCGTCCCTCTTTGAGACAGACATCCGCACTTCGCAAAATAAGATTTTCCCCATATCCAGTCACGATGCCTGCAAGGGTTTTCATACTGCAGGGCATCACGATCATTCCATCCGTACAAAAGGAGCCGCTGGCAATGGGAGCTGTCATCTCTTCCTCCGCATATACATGATCCGCCAGCTCGAAAAGTTCCTCTAAAGGCCGGCTGCCCTCCTGCTTCCAGGTAAGCGCCGCCCCCCGGCTTACGATCAGATATGTCTGACATTTCGCTGCTCTTAAAGACTGCAGCAAATAATAGCTCATTTCCACGCCAGTGGCTCCCGTTACTGCCACGATTATCTTCATTCTCTGCCTCCAAGATTCCTCTCTCGCCTCCGACCGATTTAATGCGCCCGGTTTTCTGCTATTATACCCCGAAGACAAAGTCCCTTCAATTCTCCTTCCCGTCCATATTATTCCACTCAGGAATAGTTCTTGCATTACAGCCTGACACGTAATTCCAGAAGGCCTCCAGGGCCCTGGTATGCCGCTTTTTCTTTTTCCGTTCAAAGACCAACATGCTTTGGACGGTGTTTTCCAAAGGGATCTTTCGTATACCGGGAATTCTTTCCTCCGACACGGTTTTTTCCATCAGCACAGCCACTCCCATTTTGCTGGCGGCCATGCCAAGAATGGTCTCAATCCGGTTTCCCTTATATGCGATTTCCGGCTCAAATCCAGCGCTGCGGCACATTTCCAGCACTTTCTGCAAAAGCCCTGTCTGTTCGTCCAGCAGCAGAAAGGACTCCCCCTTTAATTCCTCCAACGAAATCCTTGCCTTTCCGCTCAGGGGATGATCTTTTGGGAGAACCGCCGCAAAGCTGTCATACTCAAGAAAAATGTTCTCGTACTCATCTTCCTTATCCTCTTCAAAATTCCTGGTATAAATCACATCACAGCTTCCCTCATCCAGACTGCCGCGCAATGATTTTTTCTCCGCCTCCGCCAACTGTACCAGAATACCGGGATATTCTTTTTTAAACCCCGCCAAAAGCTCTGTCACCCGATACTGGGACATTACGGGAATCGCATAGATCTTCAGCATGGATTTTTCACGATTCAAAAAAGCCAGCAGTCCTTTCTCCATCTGCTTTTCATTTTCTACAATCGTCCTGGCAAAGGGCAGAATCTGCTCTCCAGCCGCCGTCAATCTGATTCTCCTGTGAGAACGGTCAAAAAGCTGCGTGTCCAGCTCCTTCTCCAGGGCCCTGATCTGTTTTGACACATTGCCCTGCGTTGTATACATCCGTTCCGCTGTCTCTGAATAATTTTTCGTCTCCACCAGATCCAGAAAAAATTCCAGTCTTCTCGTCTCCATCCTGCTACCTCTCTGCCTTTTTCTAACCATTCCATTTCAGAATACTATATCATAAAACTCGAATTGATTGTGGGAAAGTTTTTTTCTAAGATCAAAGAAAACCGGAGGTATCATATGGAAAAAATCGAAGTAAAAGATCTTCGCTCCGCTTTGGAGCTTTTGAAATCACTGCCGGACCAGCTCATAGAGACAGAGGTGGAAGCAGATCCCATGGGAGAGCTGGCCGGCATATACCGCCATGTAGGGGCAGGTGGGACGGTAGCCCGCCCCACAAAAGAAGGTCCCGCCATGCTTTTTCATACGATCAAGGGGCATCCGGGAGCACAGGTCCTGATCGGTCTTTTGGCCAGCCGCAGGCGTGTAGGCTATCTGCTGGACTGTGACCCGGCACGTCTTGGCTTCCTGCTGAAGGAATCAGTGTCCCACCCTCTTCCCCCTGTGGTAATCCCAAGGGAACAGGCCAAATGCCAGGAAGTGGTTCATCTTGCCTCAGATCCTGGCTTCGACCTGAGGACTCTGCTGCCGGCTCCCACCAATACCCCTGAGGACGCAGGCCCATACATTACCATGGGAATGTGCTATGCCTCAAATCCTGAAAACGGGGACTCTGACATTACCATCCACAGGCTTTGTATTCAGTCCCGGGACGAGCTTTCCATCTTTCTGCAGCCAGGCGCCCGCCACATCGGCTATTTCCGGGAAGCAGCGGAAAAAGCCGGAAAGCCTCTTCCCATTTCTATCAGCATCGGGGTTGATCCCGCCATAGAAATCGCTTCCTGCTTTGAGCCCCCCACCACTCCCCTGGGTTATAATGAGCTTCAGGCGGCGGGCGCCTTAAGAGGCCGCCCTGTAGAACTGACTGACTGCCTGACCATTCCTGAACGTGCCATCGCCCATGCAGAGTATGTCATTGAAGGAGAAATCCTTCCCTACGTCAGGGTACGGGAGGATCAAAACTCCGGCACCGGAAAGGCTATGCCGGAATTTCCAGGCTACTGCGGCCCTGCCAATCCTTCCCTGCCAGTCATTAAAGTGAAAGCCGTCACCACCCGGAAGGATCCTATTATGCAGACCTGCATCGGCCCCAGCGAGGAACACGTTTCCATGGCCGGTCTCCCCACAGAGGCCAGCATTTTGTCAATGCTGGAAAAGGCCTATCCGGGAAAAATTAAAAATGTTTACTGCGCCTCCCCGGGCGGCGGAAAATACATAGCTGTGATCCAGTTTTTAAAAACGGTTCCCTCAGACGAAGGACGCCAGAGACAGGCCGCTCTGCTGGCTTTCTCCGCTTTCCCTGAATTAAAGCATGTTTTTCTGGTAGATGAAGATGTAGACTGTTTTGACCTGAAGGACGTTATGTGGGCCATGACCACCCGATTCCAGGCGAATGTGGATCTGATTCCGATCCCCGGCGTACAGTGCCATCCCCTGGATCCTTCCAACCATCCTGCCTATTCTCCCCTGATACGGGCAGACGGCGTGGCCTGCAAAGCCATCTTTGACTGCACCGTGCCTTTCGACCAGAAAGACAGGTTTGAACGGGCAAAATTTATGGAAGTGGATCCCACTCCCTGGCTTCCAAATCCTGGAGGTTCGTTGTATAATAAGGAATAGGGGTATTTTCATATGCCCCTATGAAAGGAGCTCAGATATGGAAAGACCAAACGTTTATTTTACAGATTTTCACACAGAACCTTTTGGAGACAGTCTCCCCGCAAAGCTTAAAAAGCTGCTGAAGAAGGCTAGGATCGAAACCATTGATATGGAGAAAAAATTCGTAGCTGTTAAAATGCATTTCGGAGAGCTGGGGAACGTCAGCTTCCTCCGCCCTAATTACGCCAGAGCCGTGGTGGACGTGGTGAAGGAGCTGGGCGGCCTGCCCTATCTCACGGACTGCAACACCCTGTACCCCGGCAGCCGTAAAAATGCCCTGGAACATCTGTACTGTGCCTGGGAGAACGGCTTTACCCCCCTTACCGTTGGATGTCCCATACTCATCGGCGACGGTCTGAAGGGAACGGACGATGTATGCGTGCCTGTGGCCGGAGGTGAATACATAAAGGAAGCCAAAATCGGCCGGGCCATTATGGATGCGGACATCGTCATCAGCTTGACTCATTTTAAAGGCCATGAGATGACTGGTTTTGGCGGAGCCATGAAAAATCTGGGAATGGGCTGCGGCTCCAGAGCGGGAAAGAAAGAACAGCACAGCAACGGCAAGCCCCGCATCAATCCTGACAAATGCCGCGGCTGCCGCCGCTGTCAGAAAGAGTGCGCAAACCAGGGGCTGGATTTTGACAAGGAAGCTCGCAAGATGAGGGTAAACGAAGGAAACTGCGTAGGATGCGGCAGATGCTTAGGCGCCTGCAGCTTCGATGCCATTTCCTTTTCAAACGATGCCGCCGTCTCTGAACTGAACTGCCGGATGGCCGAATATGCCAAAGCTGTAGTGGACGGACGTCCCAATTTCCACATCTCTCTGATCGTGGACGTGTCCCCCAACTGCGACTGCCACGGTGAAAACGATGTCCCCATCCTTCCCAATATCGGTATGATGGCATCCTTCGATCCCGTGGCTCTGGATCAGGCCTGCGCAGACGCCTGTCTTGCTGCCTCTCCCCTTCCCGGCAGCCAGCTTGCCAAAAATATGGCGGATCCTCATTTTGTGGATCATCACGACCATTTCGTCAACTCCGCACCGGAGTCCGAGTGGGAAAGCTGTCTGGCCCATGCGGAAAAGATCGGCCTTGGAAGCCGGAAATATAATCTCATCACGGTCTGAGACATCAAAATATTAAAAAACAAAAGAAAGGCTGCCCCTGGCCGGCGGATGCCATTGGCATCTGGCCCGCCAGATTGGCAGCCCTAATTTCCCATCTGATACAGCTCTTCCTGCTGTTCCCCCAGATATTCTGTCCATTTATCCATCTCTTTCTCCACCTGATCCAGATAAATCCCCATCTTTTCTTCCACGGCCTTCCGGCTGGTCTCCCAGCTCATGTTCTCTGTGGTGAAGGACTGAAACTGATCCAGCAGCGTCTCCTGAATGTAAGGCAGCGTGTCTTCCTCCCATTCCGCAAACCAGTAATTTACCGTACACCCGTAATATTCCCGATCCAGCTTTTGGACAGCGTCCTGTCTTTCCCAGACAAATTCCAGTTCTTCCCGCATAGGATACGCTCCCTGCTCCGCCTCCAGGTAGTATTCCAGGGTCTTCATGTCCTGAATGTACCCGATCACCTCGCTGTATCTCATCTGTGCGTTGATTTCATACTCTTCCGGAAAAATCCCGTACTCTTCCAGCAGACCTGCGAATTCCTCTTCCATAATGTATGTTTCCCCGCTATCCGCCAGCTCTTCAAAAGCCTCCCGGGTGCTGCCGGAAAGCTCCATAGCCTTCTGAAGATTATCCTCCCCGGAGTCCTCCAGATAGGTGCTGACAGCTTCTAAAACCTGATCCACCATGGCGCTGTCCTGATCCATGGCCAGCATAATTTCCGCATAATCATCTACGATTTCTTTATATCCGTCTTCCTGGGCCCTTAAAGCCCATGCTGGAAGAAGGGCCGCCGCCAGGCTGACTAAAAAAACTTTCCGAATTCTAATCCCCTGCATCTTCGTCTGCCTCCCGTCTTTGCTTATATTCTTATGTCCTCTCTGCATCAGGCCTGCATCATACCTCATAATTCTGCATTCGCATCTCTCCTGCTGCCTGCTTCAGCACCTGTTGGGCTGAATCCAAAAGCTGCTCCAGTTCCTCTGCCGTCTCGCCCCTGAGGCTCCCATCCAAATGCAGTTTTGAAAACACCTGAGTGGAGGCAATGGCTTCATATCCTTCCTGCCGGTTTTCCGGATCCATCTCCATTAAGATTCTGGAAAGCTCCAAATAACACACCTTTGCGTATGCGTCCAGATATTCCCGGTAAGTCTGGGCCAGAGGCTCCCTCTGCTCTGCGGTTTTGTAGGGGGAATCCTCCCTGCACAAGCCCTCTTCCAGATGCGTAAGGGCAGCTTCAAGGAAGTCCCCCATCTGTGCAGGCCGCAGATACAAGCTGCGCAGAGTGTCCAGGGGAACGCTGCTCTCCGCCTGTGCCAGATCCTCCATCCAGTCCGTATTCTCTCCCACCATGGTCTGATACCTGACCAGAGCTTCCTTCTGCTGGAGGATCAAGTCTTCCAGCAGAAGGGTGTCGATGGGATTCTTTTCCAGAACCCCCTGCGACTGTGCGTCCTCCAGCACCTCATACTGACTCTCCAGCATAATATCCAGATTGGCCAGATTGATGATAAGCCGCTGGATAGCTCCTTGGTTGGCCCTGATCTGTTCCTGGGTGTATTCCTCTCCGCCAAGCTTTGAAAGGACGTATCCTCCCGCTGCCAAAAGCAGGGCTGCCGCCGCCAGGAAAGCCGCCGCCTTCCTTCTGAAAGCACGTTTTCTGTAGGGAAGCTCCCGCTCCCTGTTCTTCCTGAAGGTCCAGGCCAGGGGATCCATATATTTTTCATGAACCAGCCTGTAATTTCCCTTTTCTGTTTTTACAAGGAGATTCAGGCCCGCTGCCAACTGCTCCGTCACGCTGTAGTCAAACCATTCCTGAGGGCTGTCAATGTCCTGCAGCATACTCCTGGATCTGCCAAGATACTCCTGGTTGGCCAGCCCAAAGGTTTTCCGGTGCAAGGCCTGGTAATTCCGTGACGCCACCTGCAGAAGTTCCTCTAGAGACAGGAGAATCTTTCTCTTTTTCTGCATCTCCCAGGCAATCTCAGGAAGCAGAAAGGAAATCACGTATTTCCGCCGAAGCTGTTCCGGCATGTCCCCGGAGCAGCTCTTCAGTTCCTGCCTGCAGATATCCTTCAGATAACTTTGTATCAGCTCTTTTTCCGTAAGCCGGCCTGCATCACTTTTTTCTCCTTCCAGGCGGCAGTACAGGGAAAGCATCATCGGATTTCCCAGAAGAGCCAGGCTCTTCTCGTCCTCTGGCACAGGAATCCCTTTTTCCCTCAGACATACCCTCACCTGGGCCGGTGGAAAGGGGGACAGCTCCAGAACCTGAAAGTCCGGCGCTGCGTATTCTTTCACTTCCCTGGTACGGTCTGTCAGGAGAATCCCCACTCCCGGCTTTTTGCCCAGCTCCTCGATCTCTCGGAGCAGGCTGCTTCTGTCTCCCCCAGCCTCATTGAGTCCGTCCAGGAGAAGAATCACTCTCGTTCCCTTTTCCCCGGACCAGATTCTGTCCAGGGCCAGGAGTCCATCCGCCCTGGAAAGAGGTTCCTCTCCCATATTGATCTGAGCCAGAAGGCTGTCTTTTATATAATCCGCCTCTCCGGCGGCTGTCTGATAATCCGCCAGGGACACGCAGCAGGTCACCGGAGCCTTAGGATCGTACTTCTCTATCCCCTGCCTCCAGATTTCCCGCAGAAAACGGCTTTTTCCCATGCCTCCTGAACCGGTCAGCAGAAAACAGCTTCCCTCTTCCAGCTCTCTTATCAGGCTGTCTCTTCTGGTCTCCCCCGCCTCTTTAAGGATATTCTGGGGAATCAAGGGGAATTCGTCTGCCTGGGCATGTCCCCCTCCCAAACCGGCACCTGACGTCAGCCACGCCCTTTTGCTCCCCTCCCACAGGGAACTCTCCGTGACTCCTGAAAATCTAATTCTGCGTATCAGCTCCTGCACGGCCCCTGCCATCTCTTCCGTGCTGCGGTATCTTTTCCTGGCCAGGCCCTGCAGGCTTTTCCTTATGATCTCCCATGTCTTGTATACTGCCGTATGGGCCTCTCCCCGGAAAATTTCCAGCTCCAGCGGCAGAGCCTTCCGCAGGCCCTTTCCGGCGCTTTCTTCCTCTGTCAGTCTTCTGCCCGTCAGTATCCTGAAAAACACAGCTCCCACTGAATACAGGTCAGAAGCAGGCCCTACCTCCGCTTCCTGCCTTAAGCGGACTTCCGGTGAAGAATACCCCTCCTTCATACTGAAAAGCACAGTCTCTCCCGACTCCCGCTCCACGGACCAAACGCTGCTGTAATCAATCAGAAGCACCTGATGTTCAAGAACCAGAATATTGTCCGGACTGATATCAAGATGCAGAATTCCGTTCTTGTGAAAGCAGCCGAGGGTTTCCAGAATCCTGCATGTCATCTTTGCCGCTTCCTCAAGGGTGCGGATCTTTTTCCCTTCACAGAGCAGCTCTTCCAGAGTTTTCCCCCCATGGAGGGTAAGCACCGAGTAAAAGGTTCCATATGCCTCATAGGAATTCAGATTTCCCGAAATCTGTCCCGGGCTTTCCTTTAAAAGATCCAGGTTTACCTGGTTGCCTCTGTAAAAGTTTCTTTTGTGATCTCTAAAAAATTCTTCCCCCTCCGGCGCACAGACAACAGTTCCATCCGGCGTTCTGCCGAGCCATCCTCTGGGATCTCTGGGATACAGTTCCTTTATCAGCACCTGGTGGATTCCTCCCCGGTTCAGGGCATCCTCATAAAAAGCCCGGTAGACTACGGCGCTGTTTCCATAGCCTTCCACATACTCAATCTGATATTCCGTTCCTCCCAAAGTCATTCGCTGACCCGGCTTCCAAAAGATCCGTTCCCGTCCCATCCGGCTTCTCTCCTATCTGGCAAACGCCTTTTCTGAAAACATATCTATATCTGTCTTCAGGATATCAGAACTGTCCTGGGGATTCTCTAACTTTCTTCCAGATCCTCACGTCTCAAAACTTCTGCCTGAAGGAGTTATTTTTCCGAACCAGGTTCAAACAAAAGCCCCATCACCTGCTCCATCTTCTCACTGGCAATCTGATCCTCATTCTCCGCCTTCATAGCATAAAGTACCACATAGTCAAAGGGATTGCAGGGATCCAGCAAATTCATCCCGCAGCCATCCAGGAGAAGGTTCATCCGCAGAAACCGCTCTTCCAGAATGGTATCAGGATCCTCCCCTTCCTCCAGCCAGAAATCTTCCTCTTCCTCATAAAAGGACTCCGTAATGACGTAAAGAAGAATGAGGATCTTTCTGCTGACATCCTCTTTCCTGTTGCAGATATTTACGAGGCGGGTGGCATTGGGCCAGTGCTTCTTTATTACCTTCTGAAGCAGTGTAAAACCTTTGCTCTCTTTCGTTTTGGGCACCTGCATCCGCAGGTAGGAATCCGCTACTTCCTCAACGGAATATTCTTTTTCTTCTATACCGTTATAATCCTCAGAAGAGCGAAGCATTCCCAGCAGTTCCATAAATTTTTCATAGGCCGTATTGTGAAGCTCCCCCAGTTCTCCCATGTGCTCCTGGAGGAAAGCCGAAAGCTGCTCTTTTGTCTCCACCTGTGAAAAAGCCTCTCGGATCTGCTTTGTATAGGCTTTCTGATCCTGTTCTTTCTGTGCCTTTTTCATTCCCGCCGTAAACTGCCGGGCCTCCTGCCAGATACGGCAGACCTCCTGATAGGAGGCTCCTGTCCGAAGCCCGAAGGCATAGACAAGCTCCCGGGGATTCCGGTAGTGAATTCCGTTCTCTGAGGCCGCATAGAACACATCCTTGGCCCTCTCTTCACCGGTTCCCAGAGCAAAACAGATCTGGAACAAAACTTCCCGGTTCTGCGGAATATTCTTGTCCTTCAGCCAGTTTCTCACCTTTCGGCCCGTGCTTGCGGGATCTTCTCCAGATGCCTCTGAAAGCTCCCGGGTCAAAACGGCAGCCAGGTCTTCCCCCGGATAAATTCTCCTTAGGATCTCCCCAAAACTGCGAAACTGCGCATCCTTTTTTAAAAATTCTACAATCTGCCCCGGCGTCTTCTCTTCTCCCAGGAGAAAACTATAATTTTTCCCAGACAGTTCTGTCAATTCAACTTTCATCTGCCGCCCCTTTCCAAAGCCTTATCTTTCATCCAGCCCCAGGTTCTCACGGTAAAATTTGTAGATCTCATCTTCCTCCCTGGAGGGTATTCCTGTGGTTCGGTGCATCACCGCCCCATTCTCATCAATCAAGACTGTATATGGAATGCCATTCGTTGGATACAGCCTCTGTATCTCATAATCTTCATCCATCCCCACCAGGAAGGAATATTCATTCTCTTCTAAAAAGGCCTGTACCGTGGCCTCATCCTCCCCGCAGTCCACAGCCAGAACCACCAGATCCTCAGGATAATCGGCGCTCAGCCGCTCCAGAGCCGGGAATTCCATAATGCAGTAACCGCACCAGGTGGCCCAAAAGTTCAGAAGGACTTTTTTCCCTCTGTAATCCGAGAGCCTGACTGTCTCCCCGGAAGAAAGCACCGTCTCAAAATCGGGGGCCATCTCCGCATCCTCTGCCTCAGTCCCTTCTTCTGACACAGCTTCCTCTCCCTGTGCTCCTTCTTCCGTCTCTTCCACAGCAGCCTCCTGCTGCGCCTTTGTTTCCGTCTCATCTGCGGCCTTATCTTCCCTCTGGCTGCATCCTCCAGCCATCAAAACCATAATCCCTGCCAGAATTGTAACTTTTAAAAGTTTTCCTCTCATTTCTTTACTCTCCTAATTCTCGTGTGCCGACACGTTCTCTTTTTCCATACTTTCTGAACAAACTCTGCATTTTTTCAGCGGTCTTTTCCAGGAAATCGCATCAGCGTCACAGACGCTTCGGCAATCACCGCACTGAATGCACTCCCGATCCCCAACTCTCTTCACATCCATTCTGCAGTGCCTGATACATTTTCCGCAGCGGGTGCATTTTTCTTCCTGCACCTTAAGGCCAAAGACAGAGATCCCTGCAAACAGAGAATAAATCGCCCCCAGAGGACAGAGAAAGCGGCAGAAAAACCGGTATAAAACTACGCTGGCCGCCAAAATCCCCAGCATCAAGGCTACCTTCCAGGAAAATAGAGCCCCCAGCATAACCCGCAGGGAGGGATCCGCCCCAGTCAGGGGGATTCCTCCTTCCAGAGTGCCTGCCGGACAGATGTATTTGCAGAAAGCCGGCAGAGGATATCCCTTGTGATATCCATAATAAAGAGGCAGATAAAGTACAAATACCGCCAAAATAATGTATTTTACATAGGACAGAATTCTGGTAATCCGGTTCTTTTTAATCTTCGGCGCCGGAATTTTATGAAGCAGCTCCTGAATCAGCCCGAAGGGGCAGAGAAAACCACAGATCAGCCTTCCCAGAAACAGTCCAAAAAGAATCAGCAGTCCCAAAACATAAAAGGGCAGTTTCCCACGGATGCTTCCTACAGCGCTCTGCAAGCTTCCCAGGGGACAAGCCCCTATGGCCCCCGGGCAGGAATAGCAGTTCAGTCCCGGCACACAAAGCCCTTTCAGTTCTCCTTGATAAATACTTCCCTCTCCAAATCCTTTTAGATTCGCATTATAGATCAAAGCGCTGGCAAGCTGGATCAGCCTGCGCTTCATAGGGATCTTTCCCTGTTTCATCTCTGTCTCCCCCCTATCCGATGCCAATACATTCATAGCAGATCCGAATTGCTTTATTCATCACAGTTCTGAAATCTCCCTGAAAAACTCCTGCCGTCAGGAGGAAGGCTCCCAGCAGCCCCAGAAACACCTGACATATCCGTCTTTTTTTCATATAACCAATCCTCAGTAATTTTTTCTGGCGCCTGTAAGTCCAGGTGCCGTTTACCTCTGATTATACTAGATAGTTCCTCCTGCTGACAAGTATTCTTAAACTTTTCTCTTCCCCGCAGGCACGGGAGCTGTTATAATATACCCTGTAATTTTGATCTGCAGTCTTGCTGTAGCGCAGGTATTCACTTAGCTGAATTTCTCCGATACGGCGGAAAGGATGAATATGAAAAAACTGAAGCGTATCCTTGCCCTCCTGGGGGCTGTCCTCCTGGCAGGAATGTACCTTGCAGTGCTGGTTCTGGGACTTACGGCCAGTCCTCACACCCAAAACCTTCTTATGGCCGCCATTGCATGTACGATTCTTCTTCCCTGCCTGCTGTACGGCATGATTCTTATCGCCCGCATCCTGGACAACCGAAACTCCAAAGACCAAAAAACGAATGAGAAAAAAGGAGGTCAGAAATGATCCGCAATATTATTTTTGACATCGGCGGCGTCCTGGCCGCCTACGATTGGAAAACATATCTGAGAAGTTATGGATTTGAACAAGAAAAAGAGAGGGCCATCGGCGAGGCAATGTTCGCTGGGCCCATATGGAAAGAGCTGGACCGGGGCGCCTGGCCCACAGAGCGTCTCCTGGAAGGCTTTATGGCCCTGGCTCCCCAATACCGGGACTCGATCGTGGAAGTATTTAACCATGCGGAGAGGTGTATCTGGAAACTGGACTACGCAAAGCCCTGGATTTCCTCTCTGAAAGAACGTGGGTACAGGATCTTCTATCTTTCCAATTACTCCAAGCTCATGGTGGATAAAACCATGGCTGCTCTGGATTTCCTTCCCCTTATGGACGGGGGACTTTTTTCCTATGAGGTACAGCAGGTAAAGCCGGAGCCGGAAATTTACCGTTCATTTTTCTCACGCTATCCTCAGGTCCTGTCGGAGGAATCCGTCTTTTTGGACGACCGCCCAGAAAACATTCAGGCTGCTGCAGCTTTCGGCCTAAAGGGAATCGTCTTCCAAAGCCAAGATCAGGCAGCCTCTGAACTTGAAAGGCTTTTATAGCATAAGTTCAGTGTCCGGCAGCTTCATCTTTTCTGCTAATTACCAGCCTGTAAATTCTTTTTCCGATACAGATCCCATACAATTCTGAAACAAAACAGATACAAAAGAAAGGTACTCTATAACCATAAAAATTCAGGAGGAAAAAGATATGACAGGTAAAACTCTGGTAGGTATATGCGCCCTTCTCTGTATTCTGCTGTTGGCCGGATGCGGAAAAGAAGACGCAGAACAGAAGGAAAGCGGTTCCGTAGTTCAGATCCCCAGCACACAAAAGGGAACTGGAGTCTCAGCCCAAGATTCAAGCGAACAGGAACAAACTGAGGCCTCAACTCAAGATTCAAGCGAACAGGAACAAACTGAGGCCTCAGCCCAGGATTCCAGCGGAGGGAAAACTCATACGGATACGGAAGGAGGGCTTATGAAGCTGGAAGGAGCCCATATAGACGCCAATGGAAATGTATCTGACAGATATGGCAACACTTTTGAAAAAGACGGGAAATGGACGGCCCCGGCAGG
>HHCFC01400__coassemble_1728_pt1 | contig 17164 bp, 13 predicted proteins | sample HHCFC01400__metabat2_high_PE_014 | metagenome-assembled genome bin HHCFC01400
ATATTTCTTGATTTTCGGAATAATAAAAGAGTCCGAAAGATACCATTTTTCATCTCTCGGACCATTATTTTACACTCTTAAAGCTTTTCTTCCATCTGTTCCAGATCCAGAATCAAATCCTCAAGCTCGCTGAAATTCTGGATCACATAGTCGGCTCCATCTTCCAGGTAAAGTTTCCTGGTCTTTTCTTCCAGAGCCAGACGCTCTTTGGGGCAAAGCCCCTTGTACTCTTCTTCCGAAAGCCCCATGAGAGAGCTTCCCTCTACCACGCCTACGGATATCATCCCTGCATTTTTCCCCTCACGGATATCGGCCAGCGTATCTCCCACCTTAACGGCAGCCTCCACCGAGGATATCCCCAGCGCTTCCAGATTGCGGAAAATCATATAGGGAAAGGGACGTCCCTTGTCTCCAACAGAATTGGGCGTAAAGCAGGCATCCGGGGCGTAGCCGTTTTTCCTGGCCGCCTCTGACACGATCTCCATCATCTGATCCGTATAGCCGGTGGTGGAACCGATTTTTATGCCTCTCTCCCTTAAGGAAGCCACAGCCTGGGAAACGTAGGGCTTTACCCCGGCATAATCAGGAAGAATCTCCAGAATGGCTTCCTCGCTTACACGGTACACCTGATCTACATCTTCTCTGTCCCAGTCCCGTCCGTGTACTCTTTTCCATTCTTTCCGGATCCTTGACATATGTAGCATCTCATGGATATGATCCCATTTCAGTTTTCCCATAGGCCCCCGGACTTCCTCAAGCTCCGGCGTGATCCCGAATTTCTCAAAAGCCCGGATAAAAGCCTGTACCGGGGCCATGGAGCCAAAATCCACGGTAGTACCCGCCCAGTCAAAAATCACCGCTTCTATTTTCTTCATCCTGCCGCTCCTGCCTTTCCTACAGTGTAGTCCACTCCTCATGCATATAGATCTGTCTCTTTTCCAGCTCTGCAAAAATTTCCTCAGGGTTAAAGGCTTCCTCAGGAATCAGAATCCCTGCTCTGGGGGCACACCCCCTGGCAAGCTGTTCCGCTGCGATAGCCAGAGGAATTCCCACATTTCTGGTATAGGCTCTCAGTCCTTCCCAGCCTTCCACACTGCCGTCAGAAGCCGGGTGTGTGTGATACAGGATTCCTCTTCTTCTCTCTCCGTCCTTTGTCCCCACCACTTCCACGTGAAGGGCATATCCGTACAGCTTTGTAGTCTTTCCCTCCTGGCTGTTTACCAGATAGTCGCCGATCAGGGTCATCAGGCCCACCTGCGTTCCATTCACCTCTATCTGGGGATTCTTCAGAATACCGTAATCATAAAGTCCCCGCACCAGGTTCATATTCTGCATAGGCCAGGTACCCCGCACCTCGATCAGGCGAACGCCTTTATCCTTCAAGGCCTGGGCCAGAGTTACCGTCTCTGAGTGGGGAATAATATACTGCACCGTGTCGCCGTAGGGCATGGGAAGCTTCACCTTCCTGGGCCTGGCAAAGGGCGGTACCTGAATAAACGCTCCATCCTCATAAACCACCCTGCTTTTTAGGGCCGGATCATACTCATAAGTGGTGGTTTCCGTAATGGATTTCGAAAAAGCAAAGGGGCGGAACGCTCCGTGGGACACATAAACCTCTTCCACCGTATCCAGTTGGTTGGACAGATGCATGGCCATCATCTGGGTGGTACCCGGCGTCATGCCAAAGCCCGGCACACACGTCTTGCCAGCCTTCTCAAAAAGAGGGGCCCACTGATTTTCTTCCCCGAAGCCATTTAAATTCACCCCATGGCATCCGGCCTTGGCAATACATTCCGTAGACTTTCCATTCAGGGTAATCTGCGTTCCGTCCATAACCACATCGTACCCGGACATAAGGGCCGCCGCTTCCTCTGTTTTGGTTACATCGATTTTCACTGCCTTAACTCTGTCGTCATCCAGCCACCTGGCTACCCGGCAGGCTTCCTCATAGTTATAATCTCCAATCGTAATCTCATCAAAGGACGAATGCTGCACCAGATCCAACGCAGACTCCCTGCTGATGCGTCCCGCCGCTCCCAGACAAAATACTTTCATGCCATAACCTCCTTAATGCTCTTCAGTAAATTTTCAATATCCTCCGGGTAAATCTCTCCGATATTTCCAATCCGAAAGGTCTCTCTTCTTGAAACCTTGCCGGGATAGAGAACAAAGCCCTTCTCCTTCATCTTCTGATAAAATGCTCCAAAGTGGAAATCCTCCGAGGGGTATAAAAAGGATGTGATGATCGGAGACTGAATTTCTCTGGGAAGCAGCTCCTGAAAGCCCAGCCTTTCCATTCCCTCTCTCAGCAGTCGCTGATTTTCTGCATACCTCTCATACCGGGCCTGGACGCCGCCTTCCTCTTCCAGCTCCGTCAGAGCCTGGAGAAAGGCCCGGACTGTATGGGTAGGGGAAGTAAACCGCCATTTTCCCGTCTTGTCCATATCCTTCCACTGATCGTAGAGATCCAGGCTGTAAGAGTGAGCGTTGCCCTGGCACTGCTTTAAAAGCTCCCTTCTGGCGATCACAAAACAAAATCCCGGTACTCCCTGAATACATTTGTTTGCGGAGCTGATGAGAAAATCGATTCCCAGATCCTCCAGGTCCATGGGGATCCCCCCAAAGGAACTCATGGCATCCACGATCATGGTTTTCTGGTACTTCTTTGCCAGCCTGCAGATCTCTTCCACAGGATTTAAAATCCCAGTGGTGGTTTCACAGTGTACCATGGCAATGTGAGTGACCCTCTTATCTTTTTTCAAAAGCTCTTCCACTCTGACAGGGTCTGTCTGTTCCGTCTCATCAAAAGGCAGAAGCGTCCACGGCCGGTTCATATATTCCATAAACCGCACCATACGCATTCCGTAGGCTCCGTTTGCCAGGATCAAAACCTTTCCTTCCTGTCCCAGCGCAGTTCCCAGGCAGGCCTCCACTCCGTAGGAACCGCTTCCCTGAAGCAGCACAGCCGTATAAGCCTCGCTGCTGCGGGAAGCCAGGGTAGTAAGTTTTCCGCGGATCTTCTGCACCACCTCCTGGTTGTAGTCGTCGTCCCAGGTACACCAGTCCCGAAGGAGGGCGCTGCGGACTCCCTTGGAGGTAGAGAGGGGCCCCGGCGTCAGAAGAAGATATGGGTTCTCCGGTATTGAATCGTACATTTTACTCTATCCTTTCTCTTTTATACAACAAAATCCAGTCTCAGCCCAGGGTCTTATATCTGCTTGGCAGGCTGTCCAAGCTTTTTTCCCGCCGCATATTCCCGTACGGGACTCTCTGCCGTCTCCCTGGCTCTATCCTTTTTTCTGATTCTATACACCAGGTACTCATAAAGTCCTCTGGCTCCAATATTTACCCCCAGGATCAGAAGACTCATGGCCGCTGCCTGGGCGATGTCTCCGGCCTCTTCCATATGGGTAATGGCAATGGAAGCAATCTTAAATTTTGCGCTGTACAGAAATACCACCGCTGAAACTGTCACCATGGAATTCATAAAATAATACAGGAAAATTTCCAGAATGGCGGGCAGGGACAAAGGAACTGTCACCCGCAGGAAAGTCTTCCACTGAGGAATCTTCATACTGTCCGCCACGTTTTCATATTCCCGGTCCAGCTTTTTCAGGGCGCTGCTGGCCGTGACAAAGGGAACCGAGTAAAAATGCACCATATTGGCCAGCACCAGTATCATTACGGTTCCGTAAATAAAATTCAAAGGATTGCTTCTGCTGTTAAAGAAAAAGATAAAGCTCAGTCCGATCACCATCCCCGGAAGGGCCAGGGGAACGGAGGAAAACAGCTTACCGATTCCCTTCAGCTTGCCGGAGCATTTGCTTCTCTCAATAAAGGCTGCATACAGGAACACAAAAACCGTTCCAAAAACAGCCGTCAGCAGACTCATCCACACAGAATTTGCGAAGCTCTCAATTCCCCCTGTGGAACCGTTGAACTGAAAGTTCTTCAGAGTAAAGCCCATATTATAGGGATAATATTCCGTAAAGGCTCCCATAAAGAGCACCGCTACCAGTATCATCAGGCAGAGGGCGGTGCCCCCGCAGATGATATAAAAGGCAATGTCCCTCATCCGGGAATCTTTAATTTTCAGAGCGCTGGCCTTAGAGCTGATGGTGTCGCTGCTCTTCTTTGAAGTTACCCGGTCCACTCCGAAGCTTAAAAGGGCCGGGATCAGCAGCAGCGTTCCCACCACTGCTCCCATATTCATATTGAACTGCCCCGCCACCTGCTTATAAATATCCGTGGCCAGCACATTGTAGTTTCCTCCCAAAACCTTGGGCGCCCCGAAATCCGTAAATGCCAGAGTGAAGCACACAAACAGGGAGTTAATTAAGGTGTAGCGGACAGAAGGAATGGTAATGTGGCTGAATTTCTTCAAATTGCTGCAGCCCATGGTATCCGCCGCCTCATACAGCCGGCCGTCCGCATAGCTTAAAGCTATGTAGAACATCAGAAAGGACTGGGGAAAGGTATAAATCACTTCCGAGAGAATGATTCCTGTTCTGCCGTAGAGGCCAATGTCCCAGCCAAGCCGTGTGATCACTCCCTGGTTGCCAAAGAGGTATACCAGGCTCAGTCCGTGAACCACCGTGGGAAGAAACAAGGGAATCAAGGCCACGTACCTGAAAAAGATTTTCCCCCGGATTTTTGTCCTGGTGACTCCGTAGGCGTATACAAACCCCAGGAGTGTTCCCAGCACGGCTGAGACCACAGAGACTGTAATCGTATTTCCCACGGATACAGACAAGGCTGGAGTGGAAAAATATTTCGTATAATTGGCAAGCCCCGCAAAGCTTCCGTCTGTGTTCAGCAGCGCTTTGGAAAAGAGACTGATGATGGGACAGATCAGGATGACCAGGAAGCAGATGGTCATGAGAGCTATTCCGAAATCCGCTTTCTGAATTTTTTTCTTACGCAATCCCATTTTCTCTCACCTCGTTATGGGGGTATTTCACAAATCCATTTTTCGGTATCTGGAAATAGATGGCGTCCTCTGGCTTTAAACCCATGCCGTTTACTTTGTCCGAGGCAAGATCCACACAGATGGGTTCCTGATTTTCCAGTTCCCCGTAAATTCTCGTGAGGGGGCCTCTGAACTCCACTTCCACCACATGGCCTTTCCAGTTTTCCGTCTCCATAGGCTCCGCCTCCCTGGAAATCTGCACGCTTTCCGGCCGTACTCCGTACGTTCCGTCCGTCCTGTGGTACAGGTTCATGGTGCCGATAAAGTTGGCTACAAAAGCTGTTTCCGGATGATAGTAGATCTCCTGAGGCGTGCCCGTCTGTTCCACCACCGCATTATTCATCACCACAATCCGGTCCGCCATAGTCAGGGCTTCCTCCTGGTCATGGGTTACCATGATGGTCGTGATGCCAAGCTGCCGCTGGATCCGGCAGATTTCAGCGCGCAGTTTCACACGCACCTTGGCATCCAGAGCTGAGAGAGGTTCATCCAAAAGCAGATATTCCGGCTTCAGAGAGATGGCTCTGGCCAGAGCCGTTCTCTGCTGCTGCCCTCCTGAAAGCTGAGGCGGATATTTTTTTCTGTGCTCGTACAGATCCACCATATGCAGCACCTCTTTGCACCGCTCCTTCCTCTCCTTTTTGGAGAGGTTTTTCTGCTCATTTAATCCGAACAAGATGTTCTGTTCCACCGTCATATGGGGGAAGAGAGCATAGGACTGAAACACAATTCCAAAATTCCGTTTTGCCGGCGGAAGATTAGTACAGTCCTTCCCGTTTATGAGGATTTTTCCCTCCGTGGGGTTCTCAAGCCCTGCAATGATCCTCAGAAGTGTAGTCTTTCCGCATCCGGAAGGCCCCAGGATGCTCACCAGCTCTCCCTTTTCTATCTCCAGGGACACATCCTTTAAGGCTGTCTGGGTATCAAACACCTTTTTCACATGCTGTATGCTTAAAAACGCCATACATATCTCCTTTCCTTGGCTGGCCCTTACTCAGCCGGTTCAGACTTAGCGTCGAACTTGGCCATCCAGTCATTCAGGATCTCCTCACGGCTTGCCGCCGCCCAGGAAAAGTCGTTTTCAATAAGCTGATCCAGGGGATTTCCTTCATATCCTTCGTACGTTCCCACATCGTTGGTGGTGATAATGGGATAATTCTGTTTATACAGCTCCATAGCGCTGTCTGAAATCGCCCAGTCCAGGAAGGTGTATGCCGCAGGATTGATTTCTTCTTTATTGATCAAGGCATTCGCCTCCAGATCCCAGCCGGACCCCTCCTCCGGGAAGATCACTTCCACAGGAGCGCCGTCCTCTTTCTGGCTCAGTCCCGCATACCCAAAGCTGATGCCTACGGCACACTCGCCGGAAGCTGCCATCTTGGCAGGCTTTGAGCCGGAGTGGGTATACTGGGCAATGTTATTGTGCAGAGCCTCCAGGTAAGTCCAGCCTTCTTCCTCTCCCATAATCTGCAGGATTGCGGATACGGTCAGAAAGCCTGTCCCGGAAGAATTGGGATTAGACATTACAATGTGCCCCGCAAAAGCCTGATCCAGGAGATCCTCATAGGAAGTAATTTCCGGAAGCCCCAGCTTTTCTGCCTCCACTGTATTTACCACAAAAGCGGTCTCCCAGGCGTCAATTCCCACCCAGGTAGGAACTTCCTTGTCTGATTTAAACTCAGGAAGAATCCGATCCACGCCCTCAGGCGCATAACCCTTCAATCCGTCCTGGTCATCCAGCACCATCATGGAAGATGCCGCCGTTCCCCACACAACGTCTGCCTGGGGATTGTCCTTCTCCGCCAGAAGCCTTGCCGTGATGATTCCCGTAGATTCCCGCACCACGTTTACGGTGATATCGGGATATTCCTCATTAAATACCGCCAGGTATTCTGTCACCTGCTCATCCTCCAGAGCCGTATATACGGTGATCTCTCCCTCCGCAGCCTTCTGAATTTCCTCTGCATATCCCACACTGCCAAATACAGATGCCATAGCTGCCGCAGCCAGCAGCAGACTGATTCCTCTTCTTTTCATTTCGTTCTCCTTTCAGGCGATTTCACTTTTTCATCCAACAGATATTCCTCACTGTTCCTCTGCATTTTACTGATCCTGGCCTCCTGCCGCTATCAAAGAGCCGTAAATTGAATGTAAAATAAAAAACCGGCTCCCCTTAAGCCTTCATAAGGATTTTGTAATTTTTCTACTTATTTTTTCTGTTTTCCCGCCTCTTCCTCCGTTTTACGTCCCAACCTTTCCTGTAAATTTCCTACAGCCCCGCTGTAAGCTGGGGTAATATAAAGGAAATTGTGCCGCTGATAGAACAAAGAGTTCCGCTTCTGCTGCAAAGCACACTTTTACAGCGCAATCTTCCCCGCCTGCGTTATAAAAAAGGAAACAAGATTCAAACTTGTAATCAAATTAAATTCTACATGAAATGTAAGTAAATTCACCTGTTGAGTTTCTCTTTTTTTTATAGTAAACTGACATGGCTACTAGCGCAGACACCGCCACACATAAAAGCCACGGATTGCTTCGCACTGCGTGCTCCCGCAAGTCTCCGCTCCGCTTCGGTCGGCGCTAAACGCGTGCCACTGGCACGCAGCGCCCTACCCGTATTCGCAATCCGCACTACCGTGCTCCTTGCTCATACGGGTTAGCGTCTCAAATGTTCATGCAGCCTTGCGTGCCAGCACGCAGTCTGCCTGTCCATTGAGACTGGGCTTTCAAAGTAAACTAACATGGCTGCGAGCCCATCATAGAGCCATCACAACAGGTAGGAGGAAATCATTCTATGCTTTATATACTGCCCGACTATTATCCTGCTTTTCACTGCACGGCGGATGCCTGTCCGGACACCTGCTGCGCAGGCTGGCAGATTTCCATAGATTCAAAATCCCTGAAACGATACCGGACTTATAAGGGAAAATTTCGCCCCAGGCTGCTTCGTTCCGTACGTTGGGTGAAAAAGACTTTCCGGCAGGACTCCCATGGCCGCTGCCTTTTATTAAATGAGGACAATCTCTGCGGCATGTACCTTCACATGGGTGAGGACAGCATGTGCCGCACCTGTCGTCTGTACCCAAGACACATAGAGGAATTTGAAAACGTCCGTGAGGTTTCCCTTTCCCTATCCTGTCCTGAGGCCGCCAGGCTTCTGCTGGAGCATGAGTCCCCCGTTCGCTTCCGTGAATTTAACCGCCCTTCCAGGGAGGAAGCGTACAAAGATTTTAACCGGCTTCTTTACGCCCGGCTCTGCGCCTCCAGAAAGAAAATGATCGGCATTTTGCAGAACCGGCGTCTCTCTCTGGTCCTTCGCCTGGGGTTAGTCTCCTGGCTGGCCTGCGGATTGGAAAAAGAATGGAAGAAGGGGACGTCTTCTGACTGGAAAATACTTTTGGAAAAGGCCGAAAGCGGCCATTTTGACGAAATGATTCAGAAAAGATTAAACACCGGGCATAAATCCCGGGGCTTATGGATCAAAAAAATGTTCTCAGCCCTGAAAACCTTTGAAATTCTGCGCCAAGATTGGCCTGTGTGGATCGGTGAAGTGCAAGATCTTCTCTACAAAAGAGGATGGGAATATTATGAGAAAACGGAAAAGGAATTTGCCCAATGGCTTAAAGAAGATTCCCTGGAGTGGCAGATTCCCTTTGAACAGTTAAGCGTATATTTCTTTTTTTCCTATTTCTGCGGTTCCGTCTATAATAGGGAGGTATCGGCCTGCGCACAGCTTGCGGCTGTCCACACCTGGCTTCTATGGGAAATGCTGAAAGCCTGCTGGCTGAGAAATGAAAAGACACTCTGCCTGGAGGATCTGACAGACCTGGCCTGCCGTTACTCCAGAGAGCTGGAGCACTCCGCCAGCAACCAGAAGCATATGGAAGCTTTTATGATTCAAAACAGATTTTCAAATACGCTCTAGTGTATTGTCTCATTCATTTCTTCCTTCACAAATAAGTCAGGAATCATGGACCTTGTCTCCAGGTTCAGGGAGAACCGTCCGTAATCCTGCACCAGCAGCCCCGTATAGATCATGTCCACAATGGCGATCTGGGAGCACCGGGAAAAAACTGCGTTTTGATAAATATACGGCTCATTCCCTGAACACAGCAGAATATCCGCATACCGGTTTATAAGCGCATTTTCATAATTCGTAATCACAATGGTGGCGGCTCCCGCCTCCTTGGCGATCCGCATGGCGTTCACCGTGCTCTCCGATACACCGGTGTAGGAGATCCCCACTGCCACATCCTTCTCATCTAGGTTGCAGGCAAAGACAGACTGCCTGTAAACATCCTGGTAAAAGACGGCGTCAATTCCCATATAGATCAGCTTCGTAGCCATATCCTCCGCTACGGCACAGGAATTCTCCGCAGCCGCAATCAGCACCCGTTTGGCTCCTGCCAGGGCCTGGACGCCCCGCATAAGCTCATATACAGAAAGGTTTTTTAAGGTATTTTCCAACTGCCGGATATCTGCGGAAATCACCTTCAGCGGCACATCCACCAGCTTATCCCCCGGAGTCACCTGGCAGGGGATCTTCTCTGCCCCCGCCATTCCTCTCTCTCCCTGCCTGGCCTGCTCTTCAATCAAAGCGGTCTTTAGCTCCCGAAACCCTCCAAGGCCCATGGCCTGGGCGAACCGGATTACCGTAGGCTGACTCACCTTCGCCTCATTTGCCAGGAATTCAATGGTGAGTTCCCCCGGACGATAATCTCCCTTCAGCAGAATATCCGCTACTTTCTGCTCCGAGAACCGCAGTGTTCTGTATTTTTTTCTGATTTTAAAAGAAAAGGGAACTCCCATGATTTCCTCCCCACTGTTTGGCCGCCCGGAGTGACCTTCTCCGGCGGCCGCAGATGAGTTTTTACGTCCCTCATTATAGTTCCCTTATGTATAATTCATTTAGCCTTTGTCTTAAATCCAGGTAAAAAATTTTATTTGGCGCCAGTTTCAGGATCTCAATGCTATCATACAGCCCAGAGCCGAAGAAAGACTCCCCAGAACCGAAATGCCAAAGTGGCTGAGCATAGTAAGCTGTGCTTCACCCTGAGCCGTCTGGAAGATCGTCAGTATATTTTTCCTCTGTCCCTCCCAGAAGTCCTCCCAAAAAGAAAAATCTGACCACTCTCCTGGGATCATGGAGGCAGGCAGGGAAAAATAGTCCGAGAGAACGAAAAACGCCCCGGCTGCCAGCAGAACGGCTCCCAGATAAAAGGCCGCCCTGCCCCAGGCTGACTCCATTCTCTTTCCCTCCTGGATGAGCAGCCTCACCCCTGCCGCACAGAGAAGGGCAGGCAGCAGCAAAAGCAGGTCCCCTGCCAGGGCTCCCCAGAAAACAAAATCTACCCATTCTCCTGCAAGTCCATATTTTAAAGAAAACTGCTCTGTTTCCGCAGCCGCCCGATCCATGTCTGAGAGCTTCATAGAAACAGCCCTCAGGATCTCTCCGTCTGTCTCCTTGGCCTGACGCACCATAAGAGGACGGAAGCTTTGGAAAGTTCCCCGAACCGTGTAGGACTGCTCCTGGCTCCATACCGTCTGTCCTGCCGCATTCTCCGTACCGAAAAGCTCATAGGCGGTCTGCTCATCTAAAAGGCATCCGTCTTCCCACAGGGAGAGTACTTCCCCCTCCGGCAGAACCAGGCGGGGACTGCCGGACGTCAGTACCTCTGTGACTGTATAGCTGCTCCCCGTCTCCTGGCAGGTCAAAGTCAAGCCCCCTTGCTCTCCCCAAAAGCACAGGGGGTTTTTCTCCCCCGTCCCTCCCTGGATGCCGGCGCCTTCCTCTTCCTGGAGACAGATCTCCTGGGCTGTCATAGCATCCGCAGCCTCATTTTCCAGGAAAAGAGTCACCGTACGGCTTTCCTCCTGGAGGGACACATTCGCCCGCACACCCATAAAGTACAGGAGGAATACTGCCCCAAAGACTGCGGCTTTTAAAATCTTTTTCATTCTTCCACTCTCACTCTGCTTCCATTCTCCACTGCTTTGTCTGAGGACACAATTATCTCCTGCGACGAAGAGATGATTCCCTCCTGGAGAGCAGCGTACATTTCGTTCTTCTCAAGAACGGTCACGTCTACTCTCCTGGCCCTGGTCTGTGTTCCCAAAACCGTGTCGTATTCCTCCGGAACCAGTACGTATTCCTGCTGCCGCTCATCTACATGAAGAGCTCCCAGGGGCACACAGACAGGATAGGCCGCTGAGCTTTTGGTCACTGTCATCAACGCCCCTTCTCCCATCTCAAGCTCCGTGTCCTGGGGAAGCTGTACCGTCACCAGATATCCTTCTTCCTCTTCCAGAGCCGTTACAGAATCTACTGTCAGCCCTTCCATCTCCTTTCCAGAATCGTCCGTCAGTGTCACCTCATCGTTTCTCGCCACATACTTCTCCTGCTCCTGGGTAATCCTGGCTGTAAACCGACACCCTTTGGAGAGATCCGCCATGAGAATGGCCGTGGTATCCGTAGTCTTCTGTCCCGTAGTAACAGCAATCTCGGTAATCAGCCCGGGAGACGGGGCATAAATCTTTCCCCCGGTCTCTTTCAGTGCTTCCAGCTTCAAAAGAGCCAGCTCCATCTGCTGGTAGGTCAGCTCATTGGTTCTGGCAGCGCTGCTGCTGGCATTTGGAATTCCTGCCTGCTGTACATTCCTGCTTCCTGTTACCTCTGCCTCGTTGGCTGCAATGGCTGCATCCTCATAGGCATCCTGGGCCGCCTGTACCTGAGCAATCAACTGCTTTTCCTCTGCCGCCGCCTCATCTCCTGCAGCTTCCAGCCGTTCCTGCTGATATTGGGCCAGGGCTGCCTGGGCCGCTTCCTTTTGTGAAAGCGCTTCCTCCGCCTTTTTCTTCGCCTCATCCAGCCTGGACTGCCAGCTCTCCCGCACAGAAGCCTCGATCTCATCTAATTCTTCCTGGGTGGGAGCAGCCGCAGCTTCCCCGGAGGAACTCTCTTCCTCTGTCTGTACCTCTTCTCCCTGATTCTGTTCCTCCTCCGATGGCTCGTTCTCTGCCGTCTCACTCTCTTCTATTCCAATCTCTTGTATTTCGATTTCTTCTATAATTAGATCTCCCTCTTCTTCCGGGAGTGTCTGTGGGTTCTCAGTGTCCTGGATATTTTGGGTATTCTGAGAATCCTGGATTATCTGCGGATTCTGAGAGGTCTGCGGTTCCTCAATGGTCTGCGTACTCTGAGTGGTCTGCGGTTCCTGAGTGGTCTGCGGTTCCTGAGTGGTCTGCGGTTCCTGAATGGTCTGCGATTCCTGAGTGGTCTGCAGGCTCTGAGAGGTCTGCGGTTCCTGGGTCTCTCCGCCCAAAAGAGCCGGGTCTTCTTCAAGGATCAGCTCTGGGACCTCACTTTCCGGTGAGGATCTTGTCTTCGTGGCCGTATTTGGAAGTATGCCCTGGCTCCTTGCCGCCTGCAGGGCCTCATTCACTGCATACTCTATCTGCCACTCCACAGTAGACAGATCCTGCTCCGCCTGTATGTAAGCCTCTGACTTTTCCTCAAAGTCAGCCTGCAGCGCCGCCTCCACCGCACTGTCCTCCTGAGGCTCTTTTTTCTGCTTTCTGAAATCCTCCAAAGCTTTTTTTGCCTCTGCCAAATCCTCTCTGGCTCTCTGCAGCCCTACTCCCGCTCTCTGCGTGGAAAGGGAATACTGCTCCGCAGCGCTGGCCTGCTCATTGGCCTTCTGCATGGCGTTCACATCCTCCTGGCTTTTGGCATCTTTGATCTGAAGCTCCTGCTTTTCCAGCTCTTGCTTCTGCTTCAGAATTGCCTCTTTCAGCAGAGTCATATCGATCTCAAAGAGGAGATCCCCCTCTTCTACCCTTTCCCCTTCATTTACATAGATGGCCGTCACTCTCTGATCCGGCTCCGTAACCACCGCCGTTTCCTGGTTCTGCACGACCTTCCCGGAAGCCCTCACCTGATGCGTGATCACCATATTGGAAGGACGGTTTGTGGAAACCACCGCTACCCCGGCCTGATCCGCAGCCCGGGACAAAATTGTGAAGCAAAGCATCAGGGCCAGAAAAAGGGCCGTAATTTTTGCCAGCTTTCCTTTCTTCATACTCTCTTCCTCCATATTTAAACGGACATGACTGCCCTTTCATCCCTTCAGAGCCGCCGCCGCAATCCCCTGCTCCAGATACTCCTGCCCGCTTAAAAACACCAGGACAGCAGGAACCAGCATCATCAAAGCGGCAGTAAAACCAAAAGCCGCATCCTTAACCGTAATCTGAGGCAAAAACAAAGACAAGGGCCACAATGACTTTGTCTTTAAAAAGGTCATAGGCTGTTCGATCATATTCCAGGCTTCCAGAAAACCCAGGATCCCTGCGGAGACGGTTCCAGAGGCTCCCAGAGGGATGCCGATATGAAGAAACAGCCGCAGCTCTCCCGCCCCGTCAATTCTGGCAGCCTCCAGGATTTCCTCTGGAATCCCCGCAAAAAACCTCTGCATAATAAACACCGGAAAGGTAGAAAAGACGGCAGGCAGGATTACTGCCCCGTGGGTGTCTAAAATCCCCATTTGATCCAGTACCAGATATTCAGGAAACATCAGCACCTGAAAGGGCATCAGCATCAGCACCAGGTAGATCATGGACACTGCCCTGCTTCCCGGAAAGCGAAACCTTGCAAGGCTCCAGGCCGCAGGCATCCCCATGAGAAGCTGTCCGCCCACTATGCAGCAGGCCAGCTTAAGAGAATTCCAGAACATAACAAAAAACTGCGGCGTATCCATAAGCAGCTCCACCAGTGAGGCAAGGGATGGAGCCCTGGGAATCAGGTTCCAGGATGCCATGCCCTCTGTCTGGACAAGCACCGGGCCTAAATTTTCTTCTAGCTCCCACTGCTGCATAAAGGCTCCGCTTACGGCAAACAAGATAGGAAAACAGATCACCGCCGCCAGTACCGAAAGTACGGCGAATCGCAGGGTTGTCTTTAATCTCTTCACATTTCTCCCCCCTATTCCTGTTTGTCCCAGGCTTTCTTTAAGAGCAGCACCAGCAGGAAAACCACCCCTGCATTTACCACGGCCGCCGCCGCTATCTTGTCAAAGGAAAGCTCCCGGAACCAGTTGCTGTAAAGATGCTGCAGAAGATACATGCTTTGGTGGGGATAATCTCCTGCCACCAGCCACGCCTCCCGAAATACCTTAAAAGAATTCAAAAAAGAAAGGACAGAGATGGTATACAGGGACGGCATCAGATTTGGAAGGGTAATTTTCGTAAAACACTGCCATTCTCCCGCCCCGTCTACCCTGGCAGCCTCATAGATATTTTCAGGAATTGCCGCCAGCCCCGCCAGCCAAAGGATCATGTCGTATCCCACATTCTTCCACAGATAGCTGATTACCAAAACCCAAAAAGCCAGATCCGAGCTCATCCAGGCTGCTTTTTCCATGCCCAGCCCTTCCAGCAAGCCATTTATAAGGCCGTTAGAATGAAACAGCACCTTCCACACCAGCACTACGGAAGCCGCAGGGACCGCCATAGGAAGGAGGAAAGCGCTTTTAAAAAAATTTTTTCCAGGCAGGGCCTTCTGCAAAAGCACCGCCAGAGCCAGGGACAAAAGAATCAGCAGCGGAATACAGACCGCCGTAAAACGCAGAGTATTCCCTGCAGCCAGGCGAAAAGCCGTATTTCCAAAAATCTCTCTGTAATTCTTAAGTCCCGTCCACTCCCCGGAGACCGCACTCTGGAAAGACCGAAGTACTACCACGCCAAAAGGCAGTAGTGCAAAGACAATCACGCCCAGAAAATTCGGCAGGAGAAAAAGCACTCCTGCCAGATTCCGTTTCTTATTCCGCCAGGTACAGGTTAATGGTCTGCATGACCGCATTGACCGTTTCTTCTTCACTCATCTCACCATCCAGGCAAAGTATCAGATTTTCCAGCACTGTATTTTTCACAATCTGATCCATAAAGGCCGGTGTATCCAGGCTTTCTGCCAAAGCGGCAAATTCCTCCGCTTCCTCTTCGGTCATCCACATATAATTAAGCTCCACATACTCTCCCGTCTGCGTGTCGGAAGAAGCCATACTGTAGTTTGTATTTTCACCCCATCCATAGCTGGTGAGAAGATTCTCAAAAGCCGTCTTGTTTACCGGCATGGGAAAATACAAGCTTTGGGACTGAACCTCTGCTGAGAGAAGGAACTTGACAAAATCCAGGGCTTCCTCTTGCTTCTGGGATGTGCTGACCACTCCATAGGTATTAACAGGAATGTATACCCCTGATTCCTGCCCCGGCAGGGAGATATAACTGAATTTTCCTTCCTCGCCATTTATAGTGGCTACTTCGCTCATATCAAAGTAATCTGTCAACTGGCCTATTTTCAGTTGGATCTCTCCCTGCTGCAGTCCGATCATTCCATACGTAAAATCCCCGTCCCAGGTCATGGGCATGTTAGCGGAAAAAACATACTGCCGAACATTCTCTTGATATTCATCCATATATTCCTGTCCATACACGGAAACCATGGCTTCCATCTGTACATCATAGACATCCTTTACCAGGTTTACGAATTCCCGAAGCTTTTCACTGTCAATCGTGCCGTCTTCCTTCTGCCAGCTTCCGGCGCAGACGGGGTAAAGAGCTTCTGCCAGTCCCACCACATCTATGGGCCCAATGACAAGCTTCTCTCCGCCGGTCTGCAGAAGCAGGTCTTTCAGATCCTCCACACTTCCCACCTGGCTGATCAGCTCTGATTCTCCAACCAGCACAGGAATGACAAACCTTGCCGGTACCGCCCAGACACCGTCCTCTGTGCGGTACGTATCTGCAATATTCTCCAGCAGTCCATCACTCTGTGAAAGCTCATCCACCACAGGGGACAGATCCAAAAGCAGCCCCTGCTCCCGGTATGTGTCCACAGACATTCCGTCCAGCAAAAGCAGATCCGGCCCGTTTCCTGCCAGAATATCCGTATTCAATGTCCGCAGGGCATCGGAAACTGTCATGCCGTCCTCTCCTGTCATTCCAGTCTGGTAGTTAATATACACATCAGGATTCGCAGACTGATACAGCACGATGGCCTGTCGCAGCTCACTGTTATCCTCCAGGGAATAGATGGTCAGTTCCGTGTCCGGCACTGCAGGCGTATCCGGGGAAAATTCATATTTCAGAATCTGGCACCCTCCGTCTCCATTCAAAACCGCCGCATAAAACACTTCTCCGTCCGCCTCCAATGCGATCAGCCCTACAGCGGGACTGGACAGGGAGCACAGGGTTCCGTCCACGATCTGCTCCACTACACTCCCTCCTGCTGTATGTGAAAAAATCCCTGCCTCTGTAGCATAATACAGGCGGTCTTCTTCCTCCGCAAACACAATAGGATACGTAGAGCTGGTCATAGACTCATAGCTGCTTCCCTGGGCATACAACGCCTCATTCAGGCTTTCATCCCTGGGCTGGGGTTCCCCGCTGTCCAGGTCAATTCCCTGAATTTCACTGCTGGTCAAAAGCAGCGCCTGGTTCTGGAAGGTTCCAAACGCATTGGCCCGGTCAGACGATGGCAGCTCCAGCAGAGTCTCGCCGGTGCTTCGGTCCAGTGTCATGGCCTGCCCGTTAGACGCCAGGGCGATCAGGCTTCCTCCTTCGGCCACCGCCAGAGATGTGATAAACTTGTCTTCCGCCATGGGAAAGGCCTGAACCTGGCCATCCCCTTCAAAATTTAAAATCTCCCAGACATATCCGTTCTCTGAACTTTTATCCTCCGTCATAATTACCGCTGCTCCTCCCCCCTGCCGATCCAAAGCCGCAGCAGTACTATAAGCCTGGCCGTACTCCTGTGGGAGGGAAGCTGCCATTTCCCAGCTTTCTCCCCCGTCCTGGCTGTCAAAAAGCCCAAACAGTACTTCCCCGCCTTCACCTTCGTAATTTCCCGCAATCCGCAGAACGCCGTCCTCCATACGGACAATGTCTTTTATCTCCGATACCGGCACCTCCAAACTGGTCTCCAAATACCTGCCCATGGCCGGTTCGCTCTCTTCCTGCGCATACCCCTGAAATCCCCCCAGGCAGGCCGCAAAAAGACCTCCGCAAAGAAACCCTGCTGTGATCCTTTTCCATTTCTTCATCCTGTACTCCTCCTCATTTTGGTATGTTTTATGGAAGTATAAAACGGCAACCTCTAAAAAACCTCTAAAATTGAAATCTATTTTTGCTGTTCAAAATAAAGAC
>HHCFC01400__coassemble_1735_pt1 | contig 17102 bp, 16 predicted proteins | sample HHCFC01400__metabat2_high_PE_014 | metagenome-assembled genome bin HHCFC01400
TAAAATCTAATGAAAAAACTATGAACTGTGTTCATAAATCATTCATGAAGGAAGAAAAACAGCCTATACAGAAAAAAATAAGAATTCCTGCCAGGAAAAATAATTGCTTTTATTTCAGGATTTTTATATAATGATATCGGATTATACTTTTGAGAAAACTGAAAATACGGAACATAGGAGGCTTGTTTATGAAAAGATTTATGGAATGGCTCTCCGATCATCTTCGTTATCTGATGCTGGCTTTAGCTGCACTTTTATTTTTTATACTGGTACTGATCGGCGTCAGGGTCTGGTTTTATTCAGGAAGCGAGGGTGAAGGAAAGGATATTGAGATAATTTCGGAAAGAATTACGGAGGCAGACTCGGAAGAGGTTTCCGAAAGCGGTGAGACAGAAAGCCGGAGTGAATCCGAGGAATCTGATGCTCAATCGGAAAATCAGAGTGAATCCGAAGGTTCCAGTGAGACGGCTGCGGACTCCGGGGCGGAAGAGTCTGAGCCGAACACGGATGCTCCAGGGGAGGGTGAGATGGCCGGTACAGACCAGTCCCAAGCCCCCCAGACGGACAATGCGCCTATGGCCCTTGTCCAGTTGGAGCCTGAGACACAGACGGAAACGGAGACAGAGACAGAAACGCAGGCCCAGACGCAGTATGAGCCAGTATACCTTACCATGCAGGGAGCCTGCTATATCAGAAGCGCCCCCAGCTATGACGGTGAGATCCTTGGTACGTATGAGGCGGGCACAGTTGTTGAATTTCTGGAAGATGCCGGAGGATGGTACAAAGTCCGGGTAGACGGCATGGAAGGATATATGGGAGCGAGATTTTTTTCCCAATGAGAAAAAAGAATCTTAGTTTGCTGAATAGTATAAAAAACGGATCCCCAGGGATCCGTTTTTTATACTATAAGGAAGGCGGGCTTATTCTTCTTCTGAAAGCTGTTCCCAATATTCGTAGAGAGATGAAAGCTTTTCACTGATCTTTGCTTTTTCTTCCATAAGAGCAGTGCATTGCTCCAAGTCCGTAAATACCTCTTCCAGCGCTAAGAGTCCGTCAATTTCCTTGTCTCTCTCCTCAAGACTGGAAATTTCATTTTCTGTTTTCAGGATTTCGTTCCGCCGCTTCCGCTCCTTTGCCTGGGCCTCCTTCATACGAAGCCATTCTTCCCGGGACTGGCTGGGAGGGCTTGGCAAAACTTCGGCTGAAGATTCGTCTTTGGCTGCCAGACGGGACAGCTCCTGATTCTTTTCCAGATAATAATCGTAATTGCCGATATAATTAATCAGAGTCTGGTGCTTCAGTTCCAGAATCCTTGTAGCGGTCTGATTGATGAAATAGCGGTCATGAGATACGTAGAGGACAGTGCCTGTATAGTTTCTTATGGCCTCCTCCAGGATTTCCTTTGAGACAATATCCAAATGGTTGGTAGGCTCATCCAGAATAAGAAAATTTGCCTCTGAAAGCATAAGCCGGGCAAGGGAGAGGCGTCCTCGTTCGCCGCCGCTCAGGTCACGAATTCTTTTATATACGTCATCTCCTGTAAAAAGAAAGGCTGCCAGCAGATTTCGGATCTGCGTCCCGGTCATTTCCGGATATGTATCTGAGATTTCCTCCACCAGAGTTTTATCCATATGAAGCACCTGGTGTTCCTGGTCGTAATAGCCCACCTGTACCTTGCTGCCCAAGGTAAAGTCCCCCTGATCCGGCTGTACCAGACCGTTTAATATTTTAAGAATTGTGGTTTTTCCGGTTCCATTATCCCCGATCACGGCCACCTTTTCTCCGCGTTTGATGGAAAAATCAAGGTTTGAGAAAAGGCAGGTACCAGAATAGGACTTTGCCAGATCCCGTACTGTAAGGACATCATTCCCGCTTAAGACCCTGGGAGTCAGCTTTAAATGCATATCTGCCTTTTCTTCAGAAGGCTTTTCCAGCACCTCCATTTTTTCCAGCATTTTTTCACGGCTTTCCGCCCGGCGGATGGATTTTTCACGGTTGAAAGAGCGCAGCTTGGCGATCACGGCCTCCTGGTGACGGATTTCCTCCTGCTGGTTCAAATACGCTTTCCACTGGATTTCCCGCATCATGGCTTTTTTTTGGGAATAGGCCGTATAGTCACCCTCAAAGGTGGCTGCGGCTCCCCGGTCTATTTCAATAATTTTTGTGACGATCCGATTCAGGAAATACCGGTCGTGGGCAACGATCACCACCGCTCCCGTATAATTCTGAAGATAGCCTTCCAGCCAGGCAATAGATGAGAGATCCAGGTGGTTGATGGGCTCGTCCAGGAGAAGGATATCCGGGGATGTGAGCAAAAGCTTTCCAAGAGCTACACGGGTTCGCTGGCCTCCTGAGAGGGAGGACATTTTTTTGTCAAATTCGCTCTCGTCAAATCCCAATCCTTTAAGAATCCCGGTGACTTCGCTGCGGACGGCATAGCCGTTGCGGCGGTCGAATTCTGAAGACAGCCGGCTGTAAGAGTCCATGATCTCTTCCAGCTTTCCGGTCTTTGCGTCTTTCATGGAAGACTCCATCTCACGGAGCCGCTGTTCCATATCCAGAAGATCTTGTTTTACACTCATCATCTCTGAATAGATGGTGGCATCGCTGGTGATGTCCTGATGCTGTTTTAAATACCCCAGCGTTTTCCCCTTTGAGATCGTTACGGAGCCCTCGTCTGGTTTTGACTCACCGGTAATAATGCGCAGAAGAGTGGTTTTTCCAGCACCGTTGATTCCCACGATAGCGGCCTTTTCGTGATCTTCTATATGAAAGGAGACGCTGCGCAGAATCGTCTCCGCTCCAAAAGATTTCCATATATTCTGACAGGATAATATCATATGCTGATTCCTTTTCTGTAATCTGATTGTTGAATTTCTTTTTTATTATAATTCATTTTTAGCAAAAGGCAAGAAAAGCATGTATTTTTTTAGGAGCAAATATTAGAGATCCCCTCTGCGGCGTTGACAATAAAAATGCATTTCGTTATAATATAAACAATCTCGGCGGAGCGCTTTTTCAAGGAAGAATGCCGCTGGAAACGTGACAGAGAGGAGACAAGAAGACGGTGGAAGACCATGGAATATCCAAGGCTGTCGTGAAGCGGCTGCCCCGCTATTACCGTTATCTGGGCGACTTGATTGAGGCAAAAGTAGAACGAATCTCCTCCAATGAGCTAAGTGATATGATGAATGTAACTGCTTCACAGATTCGTCAGGATCTGAACAATTTTGGAGGGTTCGGACAGCAAGGGTACGGCTATAATGTTAAGTATTTGTATCAGGAAATCGGCAAAATTCTGGGACTGGACAAGACCTACAGTATGGTAATTATAGGCGCCGGGAACCTGGGACAGGCCTTGGCAAACTATGTGAAATTTGAAAAAAGAGGGTTTGTGGTCAAGGGTATTTTTGACATAAATCCCAGATTGAAGGGCGTGGCTGTAAGGGGAATCGAGATCCGTATGGTGGACGAACTGCCTGAATTTATACGGGAGCATAAGATTCAGATCGCCACTTTAACTCTTCCTAAAACAGGAGCGGAGAAAGTGGCTCCGATTCTTGCGGAGAATGGCATTCAGGCTATCTGGAATTTTGCCCATACGGACCTGCATCTGCCGGAGAATGTGGTGGTTGAGAATGTCCACCTTTCAGACAGCCTTATGCAACTTTCGTATAATCTGAATCACTTAAATCAATAAGCATACCGTAGAGCATGGTCTGCCGGAGGACTTCTCTAAGACAGAGAAAAGTTTAACGGCAGGCTTATTTTTCATATCGTAAGAAATTTTGCGGGACTTAAGGAGGGTTTATGGAATTTTTGCTGAATGCGTCTCAGATGAAGCAGTGCGACGGAGACACGATCCAGAAAATCGGCATCCCATCTATGGTTCTGATGGAGAGGGCGGCACTGGCGGTAAAGGAGGAGCTCTTCAGAGAGAATCTGGATCTCTCATCTGTGTTAGTTGTCTGCGGGTCAGGAAACAACGGCGGCGACGGCCTGGCTGTAGCAAGGCTGCTGGATGAGGCAGGCGTCAGGGTTTCCGTCGCTTTTGTGGGAAAAGAAGCTTCTATGACGGAAGAAACACGTCTGCAGATGAAAATATGCAGAAATTGTGGAATAAAACCATGCAGCAACTTTAGGGATAAGGAATATACTACTATTGTAGATGCCATATTTGGCATCGGGGCAAATAGGAAGATCGAGGGAGAGTACGCCAAGCTGATCGATTGGATCAATCAGAGCAGGGCCTTTGTGGCGGCTGTGGATATTCCCTCTGGAGTCAGTGCGGACACGGGGAAGATTCTGGGAACAGCGGTCCGGGCTGATCTCACAGTCACCTTTGCCTACCGGAAGCTGGGGCAGATTTTATATCCGGGAGCGGAATACTGCGGAAAGGTGATCCGAAGAGATATTGGCATTACTGCCGATGGTCTGAGAAATGCAATGCCCTGCGCTTTTACGTATCAGCCGGAGGATTTGTCAAGGATTGCCGGGCGACGGCCATATTCCAATAAGGGGACATATGGGAAGGTGCTTTTGATTGCAGGGTCCCACTGCATGGGAGGAGCCGCTTATCTGGCTGCCCTGGCCGCCTGCCGCTGCGGAAGCGGTCTGGTGAGAATTTTTACGCCTGAGTGCAACCGGGTTATACTGCAGACGCTTATTCCTGAGGCAGTGCTTACAACGTATACTTCGTCGGAAGATTGTCTGGAAAAACTTAAAGTAAGCCTGGAGTGGGCGGATACGGCAGGAATAGGTCCGGGGATGGGGAAAAATTCCCAGACGGAAGAAATTCTGCAGTATGTGCTTCATCATTTTTCAAAACCTCTGGTCATTGATGCGGACGGCCTGAATGTTTTGGCAGAGAGGAAACATTGGCTGAAGGAAACAGAAGCCAAGGTAATCATAACCCCTCATATAGGAGAGATGGAGAGACTTTCCGGCTGCCCTAAATCACAGATTGTTGAAAGTCTCATGGCAGCGGCAGGAAGAGAGGCGTCTGCCTGGGAAACGGTCTGTGTCCTCAAAGACGCCAGGACAGTGGTTTCCGATGGTGAGCGGTATTATATTAATACATCAGGGAACAGCGGCATGGCTGCCGGAGGTTCCGGAGATGTGCTGACAGGCGTTCTCTGCAGTCTTCTGGGGCAGAAAATGAATCCTTTTGACGCGGCTTCTCTGGGGGTTTATCTTCACGGACTTGCGGGGGATCTGGCTGCCCGAAAATTTGGAGAACACGGAATGACAGCAAGCCATTTAGCCAGGGCTGTAGGCGATGTGCTGAAGGGCTGCACCTCTCACGGCGAAACGGCGGCCGAAAAGGACTTCAGGGTTTGGGAAAATGGAAGGCAGGGAAAAGAAAATGAATAAATACGGAAGAACCGCTGTGTACGTTCATCTTGACGCAGTAGAAAAAAATTTTGAACAGATGAAGAGCAACCTCAAAGAGGGGACACGCATGTTCGCAGTGGTAAAAACCGACGGATATGGACATGGAGCGGTTCCTATTGCAAAACGGATGGAACAGAAACCTTATCTTTTCGGATTTGCTGTGGCAGCCTTATCCGAGGCTGCAGAGCTTAGGGCGAATGGAATTACGAAACCGATTTTAATCCTGGGCAGCACTTTTCCTGAAGAATATGAGACGATTGTAAAGGAAGAGATCCGTACGGCGGTTCTCTCACTGGATATGGCAGAGAAGCTGTCCCAAGAAGGACAGAAGCAGAATAAAACTGTTTTTATCCACCTGGCTGTAGATACAGGAATGTCCAGGATCGGATTTGCGGATGAGGAAAAGAGTGCGGAGGAGATTTTGAAGATCTCCCGTCTGCCGAATATTGAGATTGAAGGGATTTTTACCCATTTTTCCAAAGCAGACGAATCGGATCAGTCTTATACCATGTGGCAGCTTCAGCGCTTTGAATCGTTTTGCGGAATGCTCTCCCAAAAGGGAGTCTGCGGAATGCTCCGCCACTGCTCCAACAGTGCGGCCCTGATGCAGCTTCCTCAGGCAAATATGGATCTTGTGCGGGCCGGGATCAGTATTTACGGAATATATCCCTCGCAGGAAGTAGCCACAGAGCCGGTAAAACTTACGCCTGTCCTGGAATGGAAGGCCAAGATCGCTTTTGTCAAAGAAATCCCTGAAGGGACGCTGGTAAGCTACGGCGGGACCTTCAGAGCGCCGGGCCCTATGAAGATTGCCACCATCCCGGTAGGGTACGGAGACGGATATCCCAGAAGCTTAAGCAATCGAGGCTACATACTGGTTCACGGGAAAAAGGCGCCCATTGTGGGAAGGATCTGCATGGATCAGTTTATGGTGGATGTGACAGGTCTGAAGGTACAGCGTGAAGAAGAAGTAACACTGGTGGGAAGAGATCAGGGAGCAAAGATCACAGTAGATGAACTGGCCGCCCTCTCCGGAAGGTTCCCTTATGAATTTGTTTGCGATATAGGGAAGAGAGTACCCAGGATCTATATGGGATAAATACAGACGTGCACCAGCCGTTTAAGATATATTACGGAAAATAAAATCACATAGATGTATAGACGGAAGAAACAGGGAGATACTTAAAATACAGAAAGTAAAAATCCTTGTATCGGAGTGTGAATTGTGTGATTATTAAAAGAGGAGATGTCTTTTACGCAGACCTTCGTCCAGTGGTTGGCTCGGAGCAGGGCGGAATTCGTCCGGTGCTTATTATTCAGAATGACATAGGAAACAAGCACAGCCCCACTGTGATCTGCGCAGCTATTACCTCAAAGATGAATAAGGCAAAACTCCCCACCCATGTGGAGATTGAGGCCGGAAGATACCAGATTGTGAAGGATTCTGTGATTTTGCTGGAACAGCTTAGAACCATTGACAAGCGCAGGCTGAAAGACCGGGTCTGCCATTTGGATATGGAATTGCTGCAGAGGGTGGACAAGGCCCTGCAGGTAAGCCTTGAGCTGCTTACATAGCCTTGACGAACAGGGAGGAAAATGTTATATTCAAGTATACTGAGATTATGAAGATAGAAGAGAAAGAGGAGCAATTGATATGTCTGGACATTCAAAATTTGCCAATATTAAGCACAAGAAAGAGAAAAATGACGCTGCCAAGGGAAAGATTTTTACCATTATCGGACGTGAAATCGCCGTTGCAGTGAAGGAGGGAGGCCCGGATCCGGCCAACAACAGCCGCCTCCGGGATATCATAGCTAAGGCAAAAGCCAACAATATGCCCAACGACACCATCGACCGTGGGATTAAGAAGGCTTCCGGAGAACTTGCCTCTGTGAATTACGAATACGTTACATATGAAGGCTATGGTCCGGGAGGGATTGCCATTATCGTAGAAGCCCTTACGGATAATAAGAACCGGACCGCATCCAATGTGCGCAACGCTTTTACAAAAGGCAGCGGCAGCATCGGTACCCAAGGCTGTGTCTCCTATATGTTTGACCAGAAAGGGCAGATCATCATTGATAAGGAAGAGTGCGATATAGATTCCGACGACCTGATGATGGCTGCGCTGGATGCAGGGGCCGAGGACTTTTCAGAAGAGGAGGACAGCTATGAGATTCTGACTTCTCCCGATGATTTCAGCGCTGTGCGGCAGACCCTGGAAGAGCAGGGAATCCCTATGGCTTCTGCTGAAGTGACTATGATTCCGCAGAATTACGTGTCCCTCACGGATGAGACGGCGCAGAAGCAGCTGAACCGGACGCTGGATCTTCTGGACGAAGACGACGATGTTCAGGCTGTTTATACAAATTTGGAGGAATGACATACAATGAACAACTATCTGACAGGAATTGAGGGGATGCCCCGTCTTCTTGACTGCTGCGAAAATCCTATGCCTGAGTTTAAGAAAAAAGTGTATGCGGATGCTTTTCAGAAAAAGTTTCAGCAGAATGTTCCTACTTTTGATGCGATTGAAGCGGGATATAAGCAGGTCATTGACAAAGACCAGTTCCTGACGAATATGGCTGAAGCTCTCGCCGGGCACGCAGTGGAAAAAGTCAACAAATGCAGACGGCGGGGTGAGCGTGAGAGATTCCAGATGGATTTAAACCTTGCCATGGCAGTTTTTGTCCTGCCTATGGTTTTAGAATATCACGGGGAATCCTCCAAGCCTCTGGCTGATAAAATCCTGGAAGCATGGAAAAAAGAATTCCCCAAGACAAATCTTCAGGCTGCGGAATTTTCTTATATTGAAAAAGGATTCCATAAAAAATTCTGTTACATCACCACAGCGGTCTGTGAGACTTTTGGCAAAAGCGATGACTGTTATGAGTTGACCCTTCTTCGGGATTACAGAGACACGTATCTGGCTTCTTTGCCTCAGGGAGAGGCTCTGATCCGGGAGTATTATGATATTGCGCCTACGATTGTCAGGCACATTGACAGCAGAGAAGACGCAAGAGAAATTTACCGGTGGATTTGGGATACATATCTTTCACCCTGTATTCACATGATTGAGGGAGATGAACTGGAGCCATGCAGGGAACTGTATGAGGATATGGTTCACACGCTCCATGAAGCATACTTCTTTCAGAAAAATTAAAAGCAAAGCTGCCGCTGATTTTTTCTACTGCGGCAGCTTTCTGCATGTATTTTCCTGTTTTGGTCATACTATTATTCAAAAAGTATTGATTCTGGAGGTAAAGATGAAGCAGGAAAATGAAAATCAGGGCGGGCAGAAGCAGGATCTCAACAGCAAGGAAGAACGTGATTCCATACGTGAGTCAGGGGAATTGTCCTTAAGCCACAGAATACATCTGCTCAGCGTGATCGGGGAAATAGAAGGCCATGAGTGTCTTCCGGGAAATTCAAAAACCACAAAGTATGAACATGTCCTTCCAAAGCTCGCTGCCATTGAAGACAGCAGTGAGATTGACGGACTTTTGATACTTCTGAATACGGTAGGCGGGGATGTGGAGGCGGGCCTGGCCATTGCAGAGATGATCGCCTCCATCAGCAAGCCCACTGTATCTTTAGTATTGGGAGGAAGCCACTCCATCGGAGTTCCCATAGCAGTCTCCACGGACTATTCTTTTATTGTAAAAACGGGAACCATGGTGATCCATCCTGTCCGTATGAATGGAACGGTGATCGGAGCGCCTCAGACATACGATTATTTCCGGCAGATGCAGAACCGGATTTTAGGATTTATTTCTGATCATTCCAGGGCTCAGAGAGAGCGGCTGGAGGAATTGATGCTGGATACAGGTATGCTCACAAAGGATCTGGGAACCATCCTTGTTGGAGAAGACGCTGTAAGGGAAGGGTTGATCAATGAAGTGGGCGGAATCAGCCATGCAATGCAGAAGCTTTATGGGATGATACAGGAAAGAGGCGGAGAGAATCAGGAATAGAAGCTGTGTTTCATTCCACTCGGTGGGCGCAGAACAAATGCCCCTGGATATTTGTTCTGCGCCCTGCCCGGAAGGGCTCCCAACTTGTTTTTTTACTTGTTTCACTTGAAATAGTTTGGTATAATAAAGTGTTTCAAATCACATTTTACACCCTTAGGAGGCGGGATATGTCAGTATTAGAGTCTATTTTACTGGGAATTGTCCAGGGAATCACGGAATTTCTGCCTGTCAGCAGTTCCGGGCACCTTTCAATTCTTCAGAATATTTTTCATATTGAGACAAACGGAAGCATGCTTTTTGATATAATGCTCCACCTGGGAACTCTGGTTGCTGTGTTCGTGGTCTACCACAAGGACATCTGGAAAATGATCCTGGAGGCCCTGCTGATGGTCAGGGATATTTTTGTAAATCTGCGGCTGTTTATTTTGAACCGTATACATAAAACCTCTCTGAAATACACAAGGATCGTTCATAACAGCTACCGGAAATTCGTGGTTCTGATTTTAGTTTCCACCTTTCCTACTGGAGTTTTGGGAATTCTGGGAAAGGATTTGGTAGAACTCTCCAGCGAGACGCTTTTGATTCCCGGGATCTGTCTGCTGATTACCGGAGTGCTGCTTTTAATGGCGGATCACGTCCGTGAAGGCAGAAAAATGCCAAGAGAGGTGAGCTACCCTGTGGGACTGATCATCGGAACCGCTCAGGGAATCGCTACCCTGCCTGGTTTATCCAGATCAGGAACCACGATTGCCGTCTGCCTTCTCTGCGGACTGGATCGGAAATTTGCGGTAAAATATTCTTTTATACTGTCTATTCCGGCTATTTTGGGCGCTGCAGTGCTGGAGATTAAAGATGTGATTGCCGAGCCTATCGCCCCTTCGCAGATCGGCATCTATGGGATCGGCACCGTCTTTGCGGCAGTAGTGGGATATATCTGCATTAAGACAATGCTGATCGTAGTAAGAAATAAAAAGTTCAGTTACTTTTCATATTATTGCTTTGCCGTAGGTCTGTTTGCTATTGCGGGACATTTCCTGCTCTAGGAGGCAAAGTGGCGGTGCAGGGTGTCTGAATGAAAGGTTTTAGAAATTAAAGGAGGCAAAGTGATTGGCAGCCAATACGGTGAAAAAAACTTCTGTCAAGAAGACAGCGGCAGGAAAGAGCAGCGGGCAGAAGGCATCCGGCAGGGGAACCGGCAAGCAGAGTGCGAAAGCGTCCCCTGCTAAGACGAGACAGGCGGCTAAAGCTCCTGTACAGACACAGACGGGAGAAAATCCCCTGATTGTGCGGGAAGCGGTTTTGTGGCTGATTCTTGCGGCATGTGTATTTATATTTATAAGTTATTTTGGCGTCGGCGGTTTTATAGGAAGCGTGATCAGCGATGTGAGCTTCGGCGTATTTGGAGCAGCGGCTTATCTTTTTCCTTTTCTCATATTTATCGCTGCAGCTTTTCTGATATCAAACAAAGGAAATAAAACAGCGCTAATTAAATTTTTCTCCGCAGTCTTTTTGTATTTGTGTGTTTCCAGTTTTACAGAGCTTATTATAAACGGATATCAAAAAGAGGTAAATCTGTCACAGATTTACACGGAAAGTGCTGTGTACAGAACCGGCGGAGGGATTACAGGAGGCTTTGTTTGTTCTGTGCTTTGTCCGGCCCTGGGGACGGCAGGTACAGGAGTGGTTTTGGCAGTTCTGATGATTATCTGTGTGATTCTCATTACCCAAAGATCGCTTATGGGCGGGCTGCGCAGACAGAGCCGGCGTGTCTATGAGAATGCCAGGGACTCCGGGGAACGCAGACGAAGACAGGCCAGAGAGAGGATGGAAGAGCAGGTTCCAGAGTATCTGTCCGCCAGAGCTTCAAGAGAGCGGATCCTCCAGGAAGCGGAAAAAGCAGAGAAAAAGAGAAAGAGAATTTCCAGAAGAGACAGAAAGAAGTTTGAGGATGGTACGGAAAGATCCCGTGAACTTGATATTCCCGTAGCCTTCCCCACTCCCCCTGTCCGCAGCCGCCATGAGCATAAAGTCAAAGGAGTTACTTTTGACACAAAGCTGGAAGGAAGGATGGAAGCGTCGCCGGAGCTCCATGAGATTGGTCCGGATTTATCCGGGCTGTCTGAAGAACCAGTTCCTTCCAGTCCGGTCTCTGGAGATGAGTTGGAGACATACGTTGTGAACCTTGACTCGGATCAGCAGCCGGAGAAAAAAAATACTGAAACCCAGGATGCTTCCGCATCCGAAATGCCGCATCTTGTTCAGAGCCTGGAAGAGTTTGAAATTCAGGGACTAGAAAAAGAAGAAGCGCTGGAGTCGGTCCGTGAACCATCAGTGTCTGAGGAAGAAGAGATAACAGAAACAGAGATCATAGAAGAGGTTCGTGCAGAAGAACCTGTGCCGGATGCGGAGATGCCTAAGGAGGCGCTACCTGAGAAAGTGCCAGCCCCTGAAAACGGCAAAGCCAGGAAAAATCCAAAATCAAGTCCGGGGGAGATTCAGGAAGGAATAGCGACTGTAGAAAAAGAAATGGCCCAGGCAGCCCAGGCAGTAAAAAAAGAGTATGTATTCCCGCCTCTTCGTCTGCTGAAAAAAGGCAAAGGTTCTGGCAAGGGCGGCCAGCAGCAGGAAATACGGAAAACGGCAGCTAAGCTTCAGCAGACTCTTGACAGCTTTGGCGTCAGGGCTAAAGTGGTAAATGCAAGCTGCGGTCCTGCGGTTACCAGATATGAGCTTTTGCCTGAGCAGGGAGTGAAGGTCAGCAAAATCACCAACCTTTCAGACGATATTAAACTGAATCTGGCGGCGGCAGATATCCGTATTGAGGCTCCTATTCCCGGAAAGTCCTTTGTGGGAATCGAGGTGCCGAACCGTGAAAACAGCGCCGTGATGCTGCGGGATCTTTTGGAAACCGATGAATTTAAAAATCATCCTTCCAGCCTTGCATTTGCTACGGGAAAGGATATTGCCGGTAAGGTGGTGGTGTCTGACATAGCGAAAATGCCCCATCTGCTGATAGCGGGTTCTACGGGATCTGGAAAATCTGTGTGCATCAATACACTGATCATGAGCATCTTGTACAAAGCGAATCCCGAGGACGTGAAGCTGATCATGATTGATCCAAAGGTGGTGGAACTCAGTGTCTACAATGGCATCCCTCATCTGTATATTCCTGTGGTGACAGATCCTAAGAAAGCCGCCGGAGCCCTGAACTGGGGTGTGGCGGAGATGGACGAGCGCTACAGAAAGTTTGCAGAGTTTGGGGTCAGGGATCTGAAGGGTTATAATAAGAAAATTGAATCCATAAAAGATATTGAAGACGAGAATAAACCGCAAAAGCTTCCTCAGATTGTAATTATTGTAGATGAGCTTGCGGATCTGATGATGGTAGCGCCCGGAGAGGTGGAGGATTCTATCTGCAGGCTGGCACAGCTTGCCCGGGCAGCGGGAATCCATTTGATTATCGCCACGCAGCGGCCCTCTGTGGACGTCATTACCGGCTTGATTAAAGCCAATATGCCCTCACGAATCGCTTTTGCCGTTTCTTCCGGCGTGGATTCCAGAACCATCATTGATATGAACGGAGCAGAGAAGCTTCTGGGAAAAGGCGATATGCTCTTTTATCCTCAGGGATATAAAAAGCCTGTCCGTGTGCAGGGAGCCTTTGTGTCAGATGAGGAAGTATCGGATGTGGTTGACTTCCTGATCAATAAAAATATGGACGTCACTTATAAAGAACAGATGGAAGAGCAGATGGCGAAGGTGCAGCAGGCAGTCTCTTCTTCAAAAGCGGCGGAGGATGTGGATGAACTGTTCGTGGATGCCGGAAAGTTTATTATTGAAAAGGATAAAGCCTCTATTGGAATGCTCCAGAGGGTTTTCAAAATTGGATTTAACCGGGCGGCCAGGATTATGGATCAGCTTTCGGAAGCCGGTGTGGTAGGGCCGGAAGAAGGGACTAAACCCAGGAAGATTCTTATGTCCATGGAGCAGTTTGAGAATATGCTGGAAGAAGGATAGAACAAAAATTCCCGTTGAATTTTCCATATGATTGCATTATACTAAAAGCTATAAAATCAAGCAGCGGTTCAGACAGGACAGATGGATGAAGCGCTGCATTGGTGTGTGTATCAAAGGATAGACGACTTCCGCCTGTACGGGCTTGCCCGCTTTGATTTACACAGTGATACAACAGCGGGGGGATTTTCCCCGCAGCGAAGATGGAGGTAGAGTATGTACAAGATTTTGAAAGCAGGTAAGCTTGCAGGCAACATCTACGAGATGGTCGTAGAAGCGCCTCGTGTAGCGAAACGCTGTCTGCCCGGACAGTTCATAATCGTCAAGGCAGATGAAAAGGGAGAGAGAATTCCTCTTACAATCTGCGATTATGACAGAGAAGCCGGTACGATTACCATTGTATTCCAGCCTGTGGGAGCATCTACAGAGAAGTTTTCAAAGCTTCAGGCCGGAGATTCCTTCCGGGATTTTGTAGGTCCTCTGGGGCGTCCTTCTGAGCTCTGTACAGACGATCTGGAAGAGGTTAGGAAGAAAAAGATCCTGTTTGTAGCCGGAGGCGTGGGAACGGCTCCCGTTTATCCTCAGGTGAAGTGGCTTCATGAGCATGGGATTGCGGCGGATGTCATCGTGGGTGCCAAGACAAAGGATCTGGTAATTCTGGAAAAAGAATTAAGCGAGGTTGCCGGTAATCTCTATGTGACCACGGACGATGGTTCCTACGGAAGAAGCGGTATGGTTACAAAGGTGATTGACGACCTTCACAGTGAAGGAAAGACTTATGATCTCTGCGTTTCCATCGGCCCGATGATCATGATGAAATTCTGCTGTCTTACTACGAAGAAGTATAATCTTAAGACTATCGTAAGCATGAATCCTATTATGGTAGACGGTACAGGCATGTGCGGAGCCTGTCGTATTGTAGTGGGGGATGAAGTGAAGTTTGCCTGCGTGGACGGTCCTGAGTTTGACGGCCACCTGATTGATTTTGATGCAGCCATGAAGCGTCAGACTCTGTACAAGACGGAGGAAGGCAGAGCCCTTCTGAAGCTTCAGGAAGGTGATACTCATCACGGCGGATGCGGAAATTGCGGAGGTGACAAATAATGGCAGACACGAATGTATTGAAGAAGGTTCCTGTAAGAGAGCAGGATCCCCAAGTAAGAGTGACAAATTTTGACGAGGTATGTCTTGGATATAACAGAGAAGAGGCTATGGAAGAGGCGAATCGCTGTCTTCACTGCAAAAATGCAAAATGCATCCAGGGGTGCCCTGTATCCATCAATATCCCTGATTTTATTGAAGAAGTGAAACAGGGGAACATGGAAGAGGCTTATAAGATCATATCCCAGTCCAGCTCTCTTCCGGCAATCTGCGGACGTGTATGTCCCCAGGAGAGCCAGTGCGAAGGGAAATGCATCCGCGGCATCAAGGGCGAGCCGGTTTCCATCGGAAAGCTGGAGCGTTTCGTAGCTGATTGGGCTCGTGAAAACGGTGTGCAGCCGCCCAAGCCGGAGCAGAAGAACGGACGCAAGGTAGCGGTTATCGGTTCAGGGCCAGCAGGACTTACCTGCGCCGGAGATCTGGCAAAATACGGATATGACGTGACGATTTTTGAAGCCCTCCATGAACCGGGCGGAGTACTTGTATATGGAATTCCTGAGTTCCGTCTCCCCAAACTGGACGTAGTGGCCAAGGAAGTGGAGAACGTAAAGTCTCTTGGAGTTAAAATCGAGACAAACGTGATTGTAGGTAAATCCGTCACTATAGATGAGCTTATGGATGAAGAAGGTTATGAGGCCGTATTTATCGGTTCAGGAGCCGGACTTCCCATGTTCATGGGTATTCCGGGAGAGAGCGCAAAAGGCGTGTTCTCCGCCAATGAGTTCCTTACCAGAAACAACCTCATGAAAGCTTTCCGGGAGGATTATGATACGCCGATCGTACATGGCAAGAAAGTAGCTGTAGTCGGCGGCGGAAACGTAGCTATGGATGCTGCCAGAACAGCTCTGCGTCTGGGCGGCGATGTACATATTGTATACAGGAGGAGCGAAGCGGAGCTTCCTGCCCGTGTGGAAGAAGTTCACCATGCGAAAGAAGAGGGAATCATCTTTAATCTTCTGACCAATCCCAAAGAGATTCTTGTAGATGAGAATGATAATGTGCGTGGAATGGTCTGCGTCCGCATGGAGCTTGGCGAGCCGGATGCTTCCGGCAGGAGACGCCCTGTTGAGATTCCCGGTTCAGAGTTTGAACTGGAAGTGGACACTGTGATCATGTCCCTGGGAACTTCTCCGAATCCTTTGATTTCATCAACAACTATCGGTCTGGATACAAACCGCAGAAAATGTATCATTGCCGACGAGACCAGCGGACAGACTTCCAAGGAAGGCGTTTTTGCAGGCGGGGATGCCGTGACAGGCGCTGCCACAGTTATTTTGGCCATGGGCGCTGGAAAAGCCGCTGCAAAGGGAATTCATGATTTCTTAAGCAACAAATAAAAAACGTAATATTAAGGGCTGCCGCTGCTTTTCACTCTCATAACAAGGACTGAAAACAGAAGGGCAGCCTTTTTATATCATAGGGAAAGGAATAAGATGAAAATTTCAGTAGTCGCAGTTGGAAAAATAAAAGAGAAATACTTTACCGAAGCTCTCAGAGAATACAGCAAACGCTTGAACCGATACTGCCGTCTGGAGATCCAGGAAGTGCCGGATGAAAAGACGCCGGAAGGGGCATCTGCAGCTTTTGAGGAACAGATCAAGGAAAAAGAAGGGCAGAGAATCTTATCTGCGCTGAAAGAGGACGCATATGTGGTTGCTTTGGCTATTGAAGGAAAGCGTAGAACCTCCCCTGACCTAGCCGCTCATCTGGAGCAGCTTACGGTACGGGGCGTCAGCCATCTTTGTTTTGTCATCGGCGGATCACTGGGATTGTCTGCCTCTGTCCTTGAACGGGCGGATGAAAAATTAAGCTTTTCAGATCTCACCTTTCCCCACCAGCTTATGCGGGTGATTCTTTTGGAACAGATTTACCGGAGCTTTCGGATCATACGTGGAGAGCCGTATCACAAATAAATGCGGTTTTAAACCAGTTGTTGCGGCAATTATGATGAGCGTTGCGTGACTTTAACAGACAGACCTCCTAAAATGAGAGCATAAAATAAAGGAGGTGTTAGTTATGTTGAAATCTATGGGGAAAAATAAGAAGTATATTTGGCAGGTGATTACCATTGGATTATTTGGCATAGCAGGGGTATTACTGGGGCGTGTTATAATGTGCGTTATAAAAGTATCAGATCGTTATCCCAAACTGTTCAGGTGGATCCGATGGATTTTCTTTACTCTTTTTATTTTTGCAGGTATATATGGATTTCTGTTTGAGAGGAAATGGGATATGGGTTTTGTCATGATATGTGCCGCCGCAGCTATTGCGGTCAGCAGCATGTCTCATTGTAACAGGAGATAGTGGAGGATATATGGACATTGCAAAAGTGATAAAAGAGGCGAGGATAAAAAAAGGACTGACGCAGCAGGAACTGGCAGATTCTGTATATGTTACCAGGCAGACGATCTCAAAATGGGAGCTGGGGAAAAGTGTACCGGATGAGGCGTCGCTAAATCTGTTGTACCAATGTTTGGAGATTGATGATAAAGAGAGAAGCATATTAAAGAAATTTGCGGCTGATAAACAATCTTTGTTTTTAATTGTTATAGCGATTGT
>HHCFC01400__coassemble_1749_pt1 | contig 16809 bp, 14 predicted proteins | sample HHCFC01400__metabat2_high_PE_014 | metagenome-assembled genome bin HHCFC01400
GCAGGCCAATGGGGGTCTGCTTTTGAGACGACAACAGATATGAGGAAGGAAGGCGGCAGCCTGGATTACGAATATCTGTTAGGATTCTAATCTATTCTAATCTATTCTACCCAGATCCTCTCCACTGTTTGGATGGCGGTCTCCACCATCTCATCAATTTTCTCTTCCAGCTTTTTCTCTGAACGCTTAATGGCGTTGATGTTTGGCTTTGTCACCGGATGCTTGGCCACGAAAATCGTACAACAGTCCTCATAAGGCAGGATGGAGGTCTCATAGGTGCCGATTTCCTGTGCAATGTCCACGATCTCCTGCTTGTCATCCCCAATCAGAGGACGGAACACAGGCATCGTGCAGACTTCATTGGTGGCCGCAAGGCTCTGCATGGTCTGGCTTGCCACCTGACCGATGCTTTCACCGGTAATCAGGCCCAGAGAATTTGTCTCTCTGGCAAAATGCTCCGCAATTTTCATCATATAACGGCGCATGATTATCGTCAGCTCATCGTGCGGGCATTTATCATAAATATAAAGCTGAATATCTGTAAAATTCACCACGTGAAGCATAATGGGGCCCGAATATTTTGACACGATGCGGGCCAGATCCACTACCTTTTCCTTGGCTCTCTCGCTGGTGTATGGCGGAGCATGGAAGTAAACCGCATCCAGCTTCACCCCTCTTTTGCAGATCCGGTATCCTGCCACAGGACTGTCTATTCCTCCCGACAGAAGAAGCATAGCCTTGCCGTTGGTACCCACAGGCATTCCCCCCGGCCCCGGTATGATTTTAGAATAAATATAAATTTTCTCCCGGATTTCCACGTGAATCAGAATCTCCGGGTTATGGACATCCACCTTGAGGCTGGGAAAAGCCTCCGCAATCCTTCCTCCCAGATAGCTGCTGACTTCCATGGACTCCACGGGATAGCTTTTTCTGGCACGGCGTGTAACCACCTTAAAGGTCTGCTCCCGGATCTCATAGACATTCTGCAGGAAATCAATGATTTCATTTCCCAGCTCATCCAGCCCACGGTCCTCTGTTTTCATAACCGGGCAGATTCCCACTATACCGAATACCCTCTTCAGGCACTCTACCGTCTCTTCAAAATCAAAGGGCTCCTGGCAGTCCACGTAGATTCTGCCCTGCTCTTTGTAAACCTGAAAGGTTCCCTCCGCCTTTTTCAGCCCGTGACGGATCTGCTTCACCAGAGCGTCCTCAAAAAGATGGCGGTTTTTCCCTTTTATGCCGATTTCCCCATACTTAATCAAAAAAGTCTTAAACATACAGTTTCCTCCCAAACAGTACCGTAACCCCCAGTCAGCGATTCCCTATCTGCGCCGGTATCTTCTCAGCACAGGCAAAAGCTCCCCAAGATTCTCCAGGCAATAGTCAATCTCTTCTTCCCTAGTGAAAGGACTGAAGCTGAAGCGCAGTGTAGATTCTAAAAGGGCAGGTTTCAAATGCAGCTCCTCAAGGACAGAGCTCACCGCCGATTTTTTATTCGAAGAGCAGGCGGAGCCTGATGAAACGTAAATCCCTCTCTCCTCCAGCGCATGAAGGAGAACCTCGCTTCTCACGCCGGGAAAAGCAGCGCTTACAATGTGAGGCGCACTCTTCTCCCCCTCTTCCGAGATCACGTGAACCTCCGGCAGATTGGCAAGCCCCCGCATCAGCCGATCCTTCAGTAAAAACAGATGTTCCCTTGCCTGGTCCAGATTCTGATAAGCTTCCCAGGCAGCCACGCCCAGGCCCGCCGCTCCCGGTACATTATCCGTGCCGGAACGCATTCCCTGCTGCTGCCCGCCTCCTAGAATCATGGGATGAATCTTTACCTTTTCATTTACATATAAAAAACCAATCCCTTTGGGGCCATGGATCTTATGACCGCTGACGGACATCAGATCAATCCCCATCCTTTTAGGCAGAATCCTCATCTTCCCATATGCCTGTATGGCGTCCACATGAAAGAGAATGGAAGGTTTCTTTTCCTTCACTCTTCTGCTGATTTCTTCCACCGGCTCAAGAGTTCCCACCTCGTTGTTCACCAGCATCACAGATACCAGAATCGTGTCCTCCCTCACGGCCTCCGCCGCCTGCTGGGGATCCACATGTCCGGTGCCGTCCACAGGAAGAACCGTCACTTCAAACCCCTGATCCTCCAGGAACCGCAGAGGCATCCTCACTGCCGCATGTTCTACGGCGGTGGTGATAATATGGCAGCCTGCCCGCCTGTTGGCAAAAGCTGTGCCTGTCAAGGCCCAGTTGTTGGATTCCGTTCCCCCGGACGTAAAGAAAATTTCTTTTTCCTTTACTTTTAAAGTGGCGGCAATCTTTTCTCTGGCGTCCTTAAGATAATGCTCCGCCTCCACACCTTTTTGATGTCTCGAGGATGGATTTCCATAATCCACCATCATGGTCTTTACTACAATATCCCGCACCGACTCCAGGCATGGGGTGGTGGCTGAATTGTCCAGATAAGCCTCCATAGCTCCCTCCGTATCAAATTCCCGCATAAATGTTTTGTGCTGTTATTCTACAGGAAAACGGCCGCAAATGCAAGCCCCGCTTATTTCTCCATATGAAACATTAAAACAGACAAAAGCGCCATTCCTGCCGTCTCTGTGCGAAGAATGCGCTTTCCAAGTGTAATAGGGACAAATCCACCTGCTGCCGCCTGCTTTACTTCCTCTTCCTCAAATCCTCCCTCAGGACCGATAAAAATTGCCACGGAGTCTCCAGGTTGAATCGTCTTCAGAGCCGCCCTGGTCTCATCCATGCCTTTAGCCAGTTCATAGGGGATCAGCTTTCTGTCAAAGCCTGCTCCGTATGCAGCGGCCTCTTTAAAGCTCATCACCGGCTTCACCTGAGGGATCCGGAGGCGTCCCGACTGCTTAGCTGCGCTCTCCGCAATGGCATTCCACCTTTTAACCTTGCTTTGAGCTTTTTTCTCGTCCAGCTTCACCACCGCTCTTTTGGAAGCCACAGGCACAATCTCACAGGCTCCCAGCTCCACCGCCTTCTGGATAATCAGCTCCATCTTGTCGCCCTTTGGAAGGCCCTGAAAAAGAGAAATGCGGACAGGAAGCTCCGTATCTGCCTCCTGAACCCACATAATCTCAGCATTTACCTGCTCGTCCTGGAAGGAATCTATCCTGCAGCGGTACGCTCTTCCAGCGTCCTCACGGCTGCTTACGGTGATCTGTTCCCCCGTTTTCATTCTGAGGACATTTCGGATATGGTTCACATCCTGGCCCAAAATCCGAATCTGTTTTTCTCCGATCTGCTCCGGCTCAACAAAAAAATGATACATTTTTTACCTCTTTCTGGCCGTCACCGATACCCAGTCATTCTGCCTGGTTACCTCCAAAAGCTCCATTCCGGCTGCTTTCACAGCCTCCGTGATTTTCTCTTCTTTTTCCTCCAGGATCCCTGATGTAATGTACACGCCGCCCTTTTTCAAGTGCTTCACTGCCACTGGGGTCAGGGGGAGCAGCACCTCTGTGAGAATATTGGCCGCTACCAGGTCGAAACTTTCATAGCCCACCTTCTCCTGAAGCTGTTCATCGTCAATGAGATTGCCGATCAGCACTTCCATAGCTCCCTCAGGGATCTCATTGGCCGCCAGGTTTTCCTCCGCGGCAGAAATGGCGCAGGGATCCAGATCTGTTCCCACCGCCTGGGCTGCTCCCATCTTAAGGGCCGCTATAGAAAGGATCCCGCTTCCTGTCCCTACATCCAGGAGACGCATCCCTGGCTTAACGTACTTTTTGAGCTGCCGCAGGCATAGCTGGGTGGTCTCATGCATACCGGTTCCAAAAGCAGTTCCGGGATCAATATGAAGAATGTTTTTATCCCGGTCTTCTTCCTTCACCTCTTCCCAGGAGGGAATAATTAAGATGTCATCCACATAGAACTGATGGAAATACTGCTTCCAGTTATTGATCCAGTCCTTATCCTCTGTCCGGGATTCCGTGATCGTCCCCTCCCCGATGTCCATAAACATCCTAAGAGAGTCCAATTCCTCCCGCACTCTGGCCAGGATCTCTTCTTTATCCGCATCCTCTTCCAGATAAAAACTGAGATAGGCGATCCCGTCATCCTCCGGCCCCTCCGGCAGGATGTCTACAAACATCTGCTGTTTTTCCGCCTCAGTAAGGGGTACTTTGTCTTCAATCTCCACCCCTTCCACACCTGCGTCTGAAAGGGCTGAGATCACCATATCTTCCGCCTGTGACAGGGTCTTTAAGGTAAATTTATTCCAACGCATACTGGCTCCTAATCTTCAAAGGTCTCTTTCAGTTTATCCATAAAGCCTTTCTTTTTAGGCTTTTCCGCTTTCTTTTCCGTTTTGCCGCCGGTTCTTCCCAAGCTGTTCCCTGTCTCCATGTCGAAATCTCTCAGGGCCTGCTTTGCCGCCTCGTTCATCTTGGTTGGAACCTGGATCACCAGGGTAACGTAGTGGTCGCCCCGGAGATTCTTATTTCTCAGGGAGGGTACGCCCTTTCCTTTAAACCTTACCTTGGTGTCGGTCTGGGTACCCGGCTTAACAGTATAAAGGATATCCCCGTCCACTGTACTGATGCGGATCTCCCCTCCAAGGGCCGCCTGGGCGAAGGTCATAGGCACTGTAGAGTAAATATTCATATCCTGCCGCTGGAAAACCGGATGTCTTGCCACGATCACTTCCACCAAAAGGTCGCCTCTGGGGCCGCCGTTCGTCCCCGGCTCTCCCTTTTCTCTGATGCGGATGCTCTGCCCGTTGTCGATACCTGCAGGTATCGTCACCTTTATCTTCTTCCTGCTGGACACATAGCCGGAGCCGGAGCATCCGGGGCACTTCTCTTTTACAATTTTACCTGTTCCGTGGCAGTCTGGACAGGTCTGGACATTCTGCATGGTTCCAAAGAGAGACTGCTGGGTGTACACAATCTGTCCTTTTCCGCCGCACTTAGGACAAGTCTCCGGGTTCGTTCCCGGTTTTGCTCCCGTGCCATGGCAGGTGGGACACTCGTCCTTTAACGTAAGCTCCAGCTCCTTCTCACAGCCGAATACGGCTTCCTCAAAAGTGATGCGGACACTGGTTCTGACATTGGCTCCCTGCATAGGGCCTCTGGCGCCGCCTCTTCTCCTTCCTCCGAAAAGATCACCGAATATATCCCCGAAAATGTCGCCCATATCTCCGCTGAAATTAAAGCCGTCAAAACCGCCGAAGCCGCCGCCTGCTCCGCCCTGTTCAAAGGCCGCATGGCCAAACTGGTCATACTGCCGCCTTTTATCCGGATCACTGAGCACTGCGTACGCCTCCGATGCCTCTTTAAACTTCTGCTCCGCCTCTTTATCTCCAGGATTCATATCAGGATGATACTTCTTTGCCAGGACCCGGTAAGCCTTTTTCAGGGTCGCCTCGTCCGCATTCCGGTCTACTCCCAGAACCTCATAGTAATCCCGTTTATTCTCTGCCATAGCTACCTCCTACACCTAACGATGCCCCTGAAGGCTCCTGCCCTCAGGGGTATGCTGTCTTGGAAATGATTTTCTTCTGAAATTATACTTCCCGGTAATCTCCGTCTACTACATCGTCGTCCTGGGCGGATGAAGATGCATTTCCAGCTCCCATATCCGGTCCCGGACCTGCCTGGCCTGCGGCTCCCTGAGCCTGCTCATAAACCTTGGCGAACAGCTTCTGGGCGCTCTCCATAAGTTTTTCTTTGCCTGCCTTCAGGTCTGCCACCTGAGACTCCGTCATCTCATCAGGATTCGTGTTGGCAACCAGATCCTTCAGGGCCTGCAGATCTGCTTCCACTGCAGTCTTATCAGCAGCGTCAATCTTATCGCCTACTTCCTCCAGAGCCTTCTCAGTCTGGAATACCATAGCGTCCGCATCATTTCTGGTATCAATCGCTTCTTTCTTCTTCTTATCCTGAGCCTCGTACTCAGCAGCTTCCTTTACAGCTCTGTCGATCTCATCGTCTGACATATTAGAGCCGGAAGTAATGGTAATGTGCTGCTCTTTTCCTGTGCCCAGATCCTTAGCGGATACGTTTACAATACCGTTGGCGTCAATGTCAAAAGTAACCTCGATCTGAGGAACGCCTCTCCTTGCAGGGGGGATTCCATCCAGGCGGAACTGTCCAAGGGACTTATTGTCTCTGGCGAACTGACGCTCGCCCTGTACCACATGGATATCCACCGCCGTCTGGTTGTCTGCCGCGGTAGAGAATACCTGGCTCTTCTTGGTAGGAATCGTAGTATTTCTCTCGATCAGCTTCGTAGCTACACCGCCCAGAGTCTCAATAGACAGGGACAGGGGAGTAACATCCAAAAGCAGGATATCGCCTGCGCCAGCATCTCCTGCCAGCTTGCCACCCTGAATCGAAGCGCCCAGAGCCACACATTCATCCGGATTCAGGCTCTTATTGGGTTCGTGTCCAGTCAGCTGTTTTACCTTATCCTGTACAGCCGGCACACGGGTAGATCCGCCTACCAGAAGTACCTTTGAAAGCTCGCTGGCATTTAAGCCCGCATCGCTCAGAGCTTTTCTCACCGGCTCAGCCGTTCTCTCTACCAGGTCATGGGTCAGCTCATCAAATTTGGCTCTTGTCAGATCCATCTCAAAGTGCTTGGGGCCTGTCTCGTTCGCTGTGATGAAGGGCAGGTTGATGTTGGTGGTGGTGGAAGAGGAAAGCTCCTTCTTCGCTTTCTCCGCTGCCTCCCTCAGTCTCTGGAGAGCCATCTTATCATTTGAAAGGTCAATTCCTTCTTTTGCCTTAAAGTCAGCAATCATATATTCTGTGATCTTGTTGTCAAAGTCATCGCCGCCCAGATGGTTGTCGCCGTTGGTAGCCAGAACTTCGATAACGCCTTCACCGATCTCAATGATAGAAACATCGAAGGTACCGCCGCCCAGGTCGTAAACCATGATCTTCTGCTCTTTCTCATTGTCAAGGCCGTATGCCAGGGCTGCCGCCGTGGGCTCGTTGATAATACGCTTTACATCCAGTCCGGCGATCTTTCCGGCATCTTTGGTAGCCTGACGCTGAGCATCGTTAAAGTAAGCGGGAACTGTGATAACCGCCTCGGTTACCTTCTCACCCAGGTAATTCTCTGCGTCTGCTTTCAGCTTCTGCAGAATCATAGCTGAAATCTCCTGGGGTGAATATTTCTTTCCGTCAATGGTTACACGGTAATCGCTTCCCATATGTCTTTTAATAGAAGAAATGGTGTGATCCGCATTTGTAACAGCCTGACGCTTTGCGGGTTCTCCCACCAGACGCTCCCCGTTTTTCGTGAAAGCCACTACGGAAGGGGTGGTTCTGGAACCCTCTGTATTTGTGATAACTACCGGCTTACCGCCTTCCATAACTGCCACGCAGCTATTTGTCGTACCTAAGTCAATACCAATAATCTTGCTCATAATTGAAACCTCCTCGCGTTTCCTTTTCCATTTATTTTGCGCTTCTGCGCAGATCTATATCAAAAACTTACTTCCAGTTTTAACTTAATTTGCCACTTTTACCATGCTGTGCCTTACAACGGCCTCCCGGTATGTGTAGCCTTTTTGGAACTCTTCCACAATCACATTCTCGCCGGCTTCCTCATCCTCCACATGCATCACCGCATTGTGGAAATTAGGATCAAACTCTTTGCCCACAGCCTCGATGGGCTTAACGCCGATTCCTTCCAGGGTGGAAAGCATCTGTCTGTATACCTTCTCCATCCCCTCCACAAAAGGATCGTCTTTCTTTTCCTCGGGAATTCCCGCCAGCCCCCGCTCAAAATTATCAATGGTGGGGAGGATTTTCTCAATCACACTTTTGGCTCCCGTTTCAAACATGGCTGCTTTCTCTTTCTCAGAGCGCTTGCGGAAATTATCGAATTCTGCCATCTGGCGCTGCACTCTGTCTGTCAGCTCCTCGATGCGGATATCTTTTTTATCTTTCTTTTTCTTTCCAAAGAATCCCTTTTTCTTTTCCCCATCCTCCTGGGAACCCTCTTCCTCCAGAGACTCTTCTGTCCCCTGGGAATCTTCTTCCCCGGAAGCCTGTTCAGAATTCATGGTTTCTTCAGAGCCTTCCTCCAAGGAGTCCTCAACGGGAACTTCTCCGTTTGGCGAACCTTCCTCTGGAACCTCCTGGGAAGTTCCTTCCTTTCTGATCTCTTCCACTGGTCACTTCCACCTTTCTATTCTTCTTTGTCCTTTTTGTCTCTGTGAAATATCTCGTCAAGCTGAATCATCAGGGTTCTCAAAGTGCCTACCACCTTATCGTAATCCATACGTTTAGGACCGATCACTCCGATCCGTCCGTACATTCCCTCTCCCAGCTCATACGTAGCTGTCACCACGCTGCAATCCTGCATAGACGGCAGCGGCGATTCCTGACCGATATACACCTGAATCCCAGTCTCTTCCTCGCCTGTTCCGATCAGCCCTGCCAGCCCTTCCTTATCCTCAAAGGTATGAATGAGCTCGCTGGCCTTCTCACTGGTGCTCAGTTCTGGGTATTTGAAAATATTTGTTGCCCCGCTGGTATAAATCTCTACCTCGTCCTCCGACTGAACCGACTCGGCCACCGCATCCAGCACCCGGTTTACCACCTCGCTGTGAATCCCGGCCTGCTCCTTCAGCTTTGCGATCGTAGCCAGATTAATCTGTTCTATAGTCAGCCCGTTCAGCGCGCTGTTCAGCAGGATGTTCAGCTCCAGGATCGTCTTCTGATCCAGCCCATGCTCCAGGCGGATGATCTTATTCTTTACCACATTTCCCTCGGTGACGATTACCGCCAGGATCTGGGATTCCGTCACGATGGACAGTTGGATGAATTTAAGTTTTGTCCTGTGAAACTGAGGACCGGAAATCATGGCCGCATAATTGGTATTCTTAGCAAGAACCGTGGCAAGCTGCTTTAACAGAAGCTCCATCTTATCCTGCCGCTGAATCATCATCTCCTTCATCTCCGTGACTTCCCGGTCTTTTTCCTCCATCATGCGGTCCACATAAAGGCGATAACCCGCATCAGAAGGAATGCGTCCTGCGGAAGTGTGGGGCTGAAGAATATAGCCCATCTCTTCCAGGTCTGACATCTCATTTCGTATGGTGGCGGAACTCAGATTCAAATCTGCATACTTGGAAATCGTCCTGGAACCTACCGGTTCGCCTGTCTCCAGGTATGTCTTGATGATAGCTTTTAAAATCGTCCATTTCCTATCATCCAGCTGCATCCGAACTCCTCCTTTCTCTTTATAAGGATTCATACTTTATCTCCGATGTGCCTCCGGCGGATTGCAGAGACGCACATAAGAAAAATGTCATGCGCTGCATGACCTGCGCCTCGCAGCAAGAATGCCGGCGGCATTCTTCAATCATTCGTATTGTTAGCACTCACTTCATTCGAGTGCTAATTCCTTATGCAGTTAATATAATACCGGTTCGTCTTTTTGTCAATAGCCTTTTTTAAAATTTTTCCAACTTGTCCCCCGGTACCTTTCTATGGTATAGTAACGCATAAGCAATTACGAAAGGACTAATTATATGAAGCGTCATCATATTTTTTCAGTTCTCCTGCCTGTGGCAGGAATTTTAATCCTGATCCTCCTTGTCTTTATCCACTTTGTGGATCAGCTCCGTGATGAGAATCAAGAAGCCTCTTCGCCGGTTTCCACTGAAGCGGAAGACAGCGGACAGATTCAGACCGAAGAGCCCAAATTTTCTTCAGGCATTCCCTCATCCTCGAAGCCTTCCTCCTCCCTGCCCCAGGATCACTGCTTTATCTGGGTGGGAGATTCAAGAACCGTCGGCATGGAAGAGGCCATGGGCGAAGACAACTGCCTGTATATTGCCGCCCCCGGGGAGGGATATGACTGGTTCGTCTCATCCGGGCTTCCCGCCCTTACGGAGGCCATGGCCTCTCTCCCGGACGCTCCTGTCATCTTTAATCTGGGGGTAAACGACTACGATAACCTGGAGCTGTACATGGATTTGTACCAGGAGCTTATGGAAGACTGCCCAGATACCTCCTTTTTCTTTCTCTCGGTCAATCCCATTGATCCTGCCCGCTGCGACAACATCACCAATGAAGAGATCGGGGACTTTAACGCCCATCTGAGAAATCTCCGGGATGAGGCGTATATTGACAGCTATACTTACATCATGGTCAACGAGATCAGCACTACGGATGGTATTCATTATTCCCCGGAAGCTTACCAGCTTATCCATGATTACGCCGGAGGAATCGTAACCGCCGCCCTGGACGGGAACTAAGCTTCCTTATCCAGGAGAAATTCAGCCATCACATAGTTCGCCAGATCCGTTCCCCGGTCCGTCAGGGACAGAAAGTCTTCTTCCTGTTTAAGCATTCCTTCTTTCTGCAGCCTGAGGATCGTTTCCCCATAAACCGTATTTATCTCCCTGTCAAAGCGTTTCCTGAACTCTTTACCGGAAACGCCTTTTTTCAGCCGCAGTCCCAAAAACATAAACTCTTCCATCTCATCTTTCATCTTCAGCGCCGTCCTCACACGTCCCGTAAAGTCCCCGTTTATATAGGAAGAAAGTTCCCTGGGATTTTCATATCTCACATGTTCCAGCAGGGAAGCCGCTCCCAGCCCAAAGCCTGCATACTCTATCCCTGTCCAGTAGCCCACGTTGTGACGGCAGACATATCCCGGCCTGGCATAATTCGAGATCTCATACCGCTTCATCCCCGCCTCTTCCAGGATTTCCTGGGTACTCCAATACATTTCACGCTCTTCCTCTTCCGTGGGAAGAAATTCCGTATCTTCTCCTTTTTCCCTTTTTTCCGCCTCATCCCGGTACCGCTCATACAGAGGCGTTCCCGGCTCCAGAATCAGACTGTAGGCCGATATATGCTCCGGCTTAAGGGCGGCTGTTTTTTTCAGGGTATCTCTCCAGGAATCAGGGCTCTGTCCCGGCAGGGCTGACATAAGATCCACATTTATATTGGAAAAACCTGCGCTTCTGGCCTGGTGGTACGTCTGAAGAAAATCCTCCCAGGTATGGATTCTTCCCAGCAGGGCCAGCCACCGGTTGTCTGCCGACTGAAGTCCCAGGCTCAGTCTGTTGATCCCCGAACTGCGGTATGAGATAAGTTTCTCCCGATCCGCCGTTCCAGGATTGCACTCTATGGTAATTTCAGGGCTGTCTGAAAAAGCAAATCTCTCTCTCAATGTTTCCAATACCGTATCAATATCTTCCGCCGGCAGAAGGGAGGGAGTCCCTCCGCCAAAAAAAACTGTCTCAACCCTGTATTTTTCCCATCCGGGAAAATGCAGGATTTCTTTTTTGAGAGCTTCTATATAAGCCCTCCGGGTTTCACTGCTTCCCGGAGCAGACAGGAAATCACAGTAGCTGCATTTCTTTACGCAAAAAGGAATATGCAAATATATCTCCAGAGGTTTCATGTTTGACGTCTCCTTTCTCACTGGGCTTACTTTAACACGGATTTTCCGGCGCAACAACCATCTCTTTGCAACATTCCTATTGACACAGGCGATTCTTAGTGTTATGATATTGATATCAAAATAATATCATTTTAGGAGGGGAAAGTTATGAACACCAAAGACATAGACGAAAAAATTCTGCAGGCGCCGTCCGGCTACCTATTTCTTTTTCTGGGAATCCTGATGGTGCTGGGCTGCCTCCCGGCTTACATTGCTCCCGGAGTCCTGGGCGCTTCCACTGCCGTGATTGTCTTCTTTGTCATCCTGGGAACCATCCTGCTGCTGGCAGGCATTCTCCTGCTTTGCGGGCTCCATATTATCAATCCCAACGAGGCCCTGGTACTGTCTCTCTTTGGAAACTATTATGGAACCCTGAAGGAGGAAGGATATTACTGGACGAATCCCTTTGCTTCGGGACTGAATCCATCCATTAAAATCCCCACGGTCACAGCCTCCGGCTCCGGAGTCTCCGTCTCTTCCATAAGCAAAAAGATCTCCACAAAGATCATGACGCTGAACAATGAGAAGCAGAAGGTGAATGACCAGCAGGGAAATCCTATTGAGATCGGCACCATCGTCATCTGGCAGGTGACCAACCCTACCAAAGCGGTCCTGAATGTGGAGAATTACAAAAATTATCTCTCCATCCAGTGCGACGCCATCACCCGGAACACCGCCCGCCGCTATCCCTATGACACTGGCCTCAATGATGAAAAAAGTCTCCGGGGCAGCACCCAGGAGGTAGCGGATATTATGCAGAAGGAACTGCAGGAGAAGGCTGAGAGCGCCGGCATCACCATCAAGGAAGTGCGGATCACCCGCCTGGCCTACGCTCCCGAGATCGCTTCCGCCATGCTCCAGCGCCAGCAGGCAGAGGCTGTCATCGACGCCCGGCAGAAAATCGTTGAGGGAGCTGTAAGTATGGTGGATATGGCCCTTCAGAAATTAAGTGAAAATGACATTGTAGAATTGGACGAAGAACGTAAAGCCGCCATGGTCAGCAACTTGCTGGTAGTGCTCTGCGGAAATAAAGATCCGCAGCCCATTGTCAACAGCGGCTCTATCTACTAGATCCCATGCAGGAAGCGGAAAGAAGGGAGGAACGAATGGAAACTAAGAAAGAAAAAACAAAAAAGCAGATTCCCCTTCGCCTTTCCGCTTCTCTCTACAACGAACTGGCTGCTTGGGCTGAAGAGGAATTCCGCTCTGTAAACGGACAGATCGAATATCTTCTTACGGAATGCGTCCGGCGCAGGAAGAAATCCCGGAAAGAAGACGAACAGTAAACTGCCGAAGGGGATGCCGCATGAAACAGATTTCATGCGGCATCCCCTCCTTTATGCTCTCCAGGCCAGGGCGGCCGGGAGATTATTTGTCGTCCAGCTTTAATACGCTCATGAAGGCTTTCTGCGGAATCTCCACATTTCCTACCTGGCGCATCCTTTTCTTTCCTTCCTTCTGTTTCTCCAGAAGTTTTTTCTTTCGTGTGATATCTCCGCCGTAGCATTTTGCCAGGACGTCTTTTCTCATGGCCCGGACCGTCTCCCTGGCAATAATCTTGCTTCCGATGGCCGCCTGGATAGGAATCTCAAAGAGCTGTCTTGGAATCTCTTCCTTCAGCTTCTCACACATCCTGCGTCCTCTCTCATAGGCCGTATCTCCATGGACAATAAAGGAAAGAGCATCCACTTCCTCCTTATTTACCAGAATATCCAGCTTCACCAGCTCTGAACGCATATATCCTTTAAGCTCATAGTCAAAGGATGCGTAGCCTCTGGACCGGGACTTCAGCGCATCAAAGAAATCGTAGATAATCTCATTAAGAGGCAGCGTATATTTCAGAAGAGCCCTGGTCTCTTCCATGTATTCCATGCCTTCGTATATTCCCCTGCGTTCCTGGCACAGCTCCATAATGGAACCGATATATTCTGTGGTCACCATGATCTCCGCCGCCACTACCGGCTCTTCCATGTATTCGATCTCAGAGGGATCCGGCAGATTGGTAGGGTTCGTCAGCTCTATTACTTCTCCGTTTGTCTTATAAACTTTATAGATTACGCTGGGCGCCGTGGTTACCAGATCCAGGTTATACTCCCTCTCCAGCCGCTCCTGGATAATCTCCAGATGCAGAAGTCCCAGGAAACCGCAGCGGAAACCAAAGCCCAAAGCCACAGAGGTCTCCGGCTCAAACTGCAGGGACGCATCGTTTAGCTGAAGCTTCTCCAGGGCATCCCGCAGATCCGGGTACTTTGCCCCGTCCGCCGGATACATGCCGCAGTAAACCATGGGATTTACTTTCTTGTAACCCGGAAGCGGCTCCGCGCAGGGCTTCAATGCGTTAGTCACCGTATCGCCCACCCGGGTGTCTTTGACATTTTTAAGGCTGGCAGTAATATAGCCTACCATTCCTGCTCCAAGCTCTTCACAGGGAATAAACTGACCTGCGCCAAAATATCCCACCTCCACGACCTCAGCCTGGGTTTTCGTAGCCATCATTAAAATAGGGGTGCCCTTCCTGACCGTTCCCTCCATAAGACGGATAAATATAATGACTCCCTTATAAGAATCATAGATAGAATCAAAAATCAATGCCTTCAGCGGCGCCCGGGGATCTCCCTGGGGGGCCGGAATCTTTTCAACGATCTTCTCCAGAACCTGATGTACATTCTCCCCGGTCTTGGCCGAAATCCTGGGGGCGTCCTCCGCCTCAATCCCAATCACGTCCTCGATCTCCTGGATCACCCTATCCGGTTCCGCACTTGGAAGGTCAATTTTATTAATCACGGGCATCACGTCCAGATCATGATCCAGAGCCAGATAGACATTGGCCAGAGTCTGCGCCTCAATTCCCTGAGCCGCATCCACCACTAAAATAGCGCCGTCGCAGGCCGCAAGGCTTCTGGAAACCTCATAGTTGAAATCCACGTGTCCCGGAGTATCTATTAAATTAAAAATATATTCTTCACCATCATCAGCCTTGTATACGGTGCGCACCGCCTGGGATTTAATCGTAATCCCCCGCTCCCGCTCCAGATCCATATTATCCAGAACCTGATTCTGCATCTCACGGCTGGTCAGAAGTCCTGTCATCTCGATAATCCGGTCCGCCAAGGTAGACTTGCCATGGTCAATATGGGCTATTATACAAAAATTCCTGATTTTGCTCTGATCTGTCGTCACTTGTGTTCCTCCTTGCCAGGCTGTATCCTGTATCTGGAACAGTTTAACACATCTTTTCCCGTATTGTCCATAGCAAGGTAAAGATTCTTGGGGACGGTCTCATCACCTGCCTGTCAGTACCTGGTCAAGAAGTTCCGCCATGGGCTCCATGGCATTTCTCTCTTCCTCTACGGTGTTGAGCTGGGTGCCCGCCTCCACCAGAAGAGACCTGGGCCTTAAATGGAGGTTATAGCGCTGGGCTTTCAGATAAATATTCCTGGTAAAGCCCGGATACTGCTCTCTGGCTTTCAGTTCAAGCTGCAGAGAGAATGCAAGATTCTCACGGATATACGGATTCTCCAGCCAGGTCAGGGGCTGGTTTTGATTGTCCCTGGACAGGCCGTTAAAAAACATAATCATGGAGGCCGGTTTTCCGTCAATCTCCGTCACGAACTTTTCACCCTCCACTCCGTCCCGGTGCAGGTCAATGATTACCTCTATAGAAGGATTTTGCTCCAAAATTTCCTGCACAGCGGCTCTTGCATAGTCATAGGCAGCGCTGCGGTCCAGCACTCCGTCAATCAGATCATACACGCCCGTATCGTGTATCACCTGGTAGCCGTACTTGTCCCTGAGCAGCTCCGCCAGAACCTCTCCCATTCCCACAATGGAATCCTCTGTCACTCCTTCCCTGGAATCCGCAAAGGTTTCCTGAGAGTGTGTGTGATAAATGAGAATCTGGGGCATCCCTGACTTTTTTTCTATGGTCAGGTCTTCATTCAAAAGATCCCCGGCATTGAGCAGCTCTCCGTCGATGGTTGTCCCTGCGTCCAGGGTGAAGTACTCGTTTAAGAGATAGTCAAAATCTGAAAGCTGTGAGAGCAGTTCCGGGGAGATCCCGGCAGTTCCCGGCGCTGAAGCTTCCGCCGCTTCATAAGTGTCAGCGCCATCTTCCGCACTCTCTGTCTGCCCAGTCACAGCCTCCGGTTCCTGTGTCTGCCCTGATGCAGTTTCCGTTTCCTGTGTCTGTTCAGCCTCAGTTTCCGACTCACCGGTTTCTTGCGGTTCGCCTCCGGCCTCTGTCTCCTGGGGTCTCTCAGCCATATAGGTATAAATCGGTACAAGCTGCTCCATCCATTCTGAGATCCAGTTTCCCGTTCCATCTCCCCTCACCGCCGCACTGTAAGCAGGGGCGTACGCAGAAACAGCCGCATCTTCTATGCCCTTTTTCCATTCATCGGGAACGATCTCCGATAAATCTGCTTCCCGAACCAGCACCTCTCCTCCTTTGTAAATAATATACGTACTCAGAACTGCCATTAAAATATACAAAAGCCTCTGCAGCCATTCTCCATTCCGCATCCCGTTCTCCCCTCCGGCATCCCCAGGCGCAGAAATGGCCGCAGGCCGCCGATATTTTATTATATGAGGGAATGGACAAGATTATGACAGGGCGGTCATGGTTACCCCTTGCCGGAAAAAGCCATATTCAGTCCCTCTGAGATGGTATAGCTCAAGTATTTTACTGTCTCGTCAATATCCTTGGGCGTCACAAACATGGTATTTAAATGAGGGGAAATCAGTTCCCGGATCATCTGATGCTTCTGTGCGCTGTCCAGAGTGCCCAGGGCGCCTCCCAGCCTCTGCATTTCCTGGTGTCCATCCATCTGATTCACCAGCTCTTCCATGGTGTCATTGACAATAGTGGCCGCATCCACCACCGTAGGTACTCCCACGGCGATTACCGGCACTCCTAAAGCTTCCTGATTGATTCCATTTCTGTGATTTCCAACCCCGGAGCCGGGATGAATTCCGGCGTCTGTAATCTGAATCGTCCGGTTCAGCCGCTTTGTGCTTCTGGCTGCCAGGGCATCAATCACTATGACCACATCCGGCTTTGTCTCATCCACCACTCCTTTTACAATTTCCAGCGTCTCCATACCGGTCTGGGCCATGACACCCGGTACAATAGCACTGATACATTCCGCCTCCTCATCACTCAAAAAATTCTTCCCGTACTCCCGGATCATGTGCCTGGTAATATGAAGGTTGTTCACTACGTTGGGGCCAAGGGCATCCGGCGTCACCTCCCGGTTGCCAAGTCCCACCACAAGGACAGACTTCCCCTGCTCCCCCATAAGGCTGCGCAGATGCCTGGAAAGTTCCCCTGAAATCTCTCTGTGGTATCCTTCATCCGGC
>HHCFC01400__coassemble_1759_pt1 | contig 16685 bp, 16 predicted proteins | sample HHCFC01400__metabat2_high_PE_014 | metagenome-assembled genome bin HHCFC01400
ATGTTCATTTTGTCTCAACCACTTTTATCAATTTCCCACCAGAATCAGCGCTTATCCAAGTAAAGATTATGGTTATATTATATAAATATTCCTTTTTATTTCAATCTTTTTCATCTAATCTGTCCGATTTTTAAAGTTCACTACAATTTTTCCAAAGTAAATACCGAATTTTACATTTCTCCAAATAATAAATTATTTATATCGGATTTCAATTCTGATATCCTGAGAATAATTTCCAAAATTTTTCCCGAACAAATTCATCCCCCCAGGGAATTCACAGTCTTTATCCACACCGATGGTGAAAGAGAAACTGCTGTCCTCCCTAAGTCCCAGACTTTCCAGATTTTCCCTGGAAATACTTTTTCCATTCAGCATTGTCTTTTTATCGGTAACGGAGAGGGACACCAGCTCACCAAACTGAGAATTAGAATCTGACCACCAGAGGGGATTATTAATTCCTCTTCTCCCTCCGTAATCTCCCTTTACATGAAATGTCGTTATATACTTGTCGTTGATTTTTATAAAAATATCAGAAGGCCAGGTATTATTATACCCCGGTGCCTCGGCACAGACTTCAAAGCTGATATTCAGGCTCTCCACATGACTGTCTTTCAAAAGCCTGTTTGATATTCTGTATTTCAGATACCCCGTGGTAAACCACAAAAGCTGTGCCTGCAGATGATCCGGGTGCCAAAACCCGTAGGCGGCGTCTTCCTTTTCCACATAATCCTTGCTCCCCGCTATGCCGCAGGGCGGATTCACCTGAGCCTCACAGTAACCTCCTATGGGGAGATTAATAATTTTAGGAGCCTTGTGGCTTCCGCTGCCGTTTATATCAAAAAATTCAAAGCTGATTTTGTCCGCCTTAATTCCGCACAGCTTCTGGGCTCCATGCATCCCAGGTTTGGGCGTAATAGTAATAAGGTTTGCTTCCCGCAGTATAGCCGTATGCATACTGATCGAAGACATGGAAACAAATAACTCCTGAGAAAGCTCGCTCATGGTCATAGAACTTTGTATCAGCAGCTTAAGAATTTCCAGACGCACCGGAGAGGAAAGAGCTTTTGCCACTTTGCTTGTCTGCTCAATGTTGCTTAAATTATAGTTATAGGATTCTTTGCCAAAACTCATGCTGTCTTTCCTTTCATTCAGGTAAATCCTCCGGCATAAGCCGTGTTTTTTACCGGATGCGGCGTTCCGCTTCCGGAGGCTTTCCTTACTGGTGCTGCTTATACTGTCTGTAATGCAGAATCTCTTCCCGAAGATGCTTGCGAAGTACTCTCCTGGACAGTCCCTCATATTTTCCATTTACCATAAGATTCTCATACCCCTCTGAGAGTTCTTGGAGAATCATCTCCGCCGCCTCTTTTGTCTCAAGCTTCTGCTTTTCTAATAAATATTTGGAATAGACGCTGCCCGCCATATAGCCTCTTTGTTCCAATTCATCCGCCGCAGTGCGGATTCCATGAAACTCTTTCTGGCCGCCGGTCACCAGTATCATGTGCTTCTCCGTTTTGCTCGCCGTAAGCCTCCATATTATATGCAGAATACAGTATGGAACCTTACCCCTCTCACTCTCAAAGACCAGACCAATCTTGCAGTCCATGGCATAGATGGGCTTTTGATCTGGATAATCCGAAGCCTTTCTGCACTCTACGTTCTCCTGTCCTGAAAATGCCTGTACATACTCACAGCAGCTCTTTTTCTTGTCGTCATAAAAAATAACCAATTTCTTCAAATCTTAAATCCACCCTTTTCACAATGAAATAAAACTTTCGATACTTAACCTTTTATAAAACTTGCTCTAAATTTTCTGTCACTTTCTCCGCAACGCCTGTCAGCAGCCTGCGTTCTTCCTCCGTCACTCCTTTCATAACTGTCTCTTTAATCTCCTTACTTATTTTTTTCACTTCCTTCATAATAGGATCTGTCTCCTCTGTCAAATAATTGTGAGCATATCTTCTGTCCTGGGAATCCTGTTCTATTTTTATATAACCCTTTTTCTGCAGCCTGCTTAAGGCCTGTGAAATATGACCTTTTGTAAACATATTCAGCCGCATAATGTCCTTTGAGGTATTATATTCCCCTGCCTTATCAAGATAAAGCAGGATCAGTATATCTATATTATATAGCCCATATCGGGTTTCGATGGGTTCATATTTCTTCTCCAGCAGTCTTCTAAACTGCATTCCATACAGCAGAGATTCTAAAGGATCTTTCATTTCACTTCTCCAACCACATCTGTTTAATTTTAAACTATTTATGTATAAACTATACCACATTTTTAAATTATGTCAACCAGCATCAAATTTCAACGGATGTAGTAACAGTCCAGCCCGTTGGTAATTTAAAAAAGAGACTACCATTCCTGATAGTCCCCTTTAATTATTATCAGCACCTTCACATCCTGATCTCTTCCAGTCTGCCCTGACCTTTAAGATACTTCCTGTAAATACAGAAGAACGCAAAAGAAGTAATGGACGCCGATATCCCGTCCGCCAAAGGTTCCCCGTAGAAAGCGGATCTGGCCGTAAAGATCAGGGGCAGCAGGCAGACGATTCCAAAATACAAACTCTTTCTGATCAGAGACAAGCTCAGGGAAATCCTGGTCATCCCCAGCGCCGTCAGGCTGTCCACAAAAACGTACTGAAAGCTTAGGGGGATTATCATCATGGTAAACACCTGGATTCCCCATACAGCAAGATCCTGATATTCCGTGTTTGATGTGAAAATCCTCACAAAATAGTGAGGAAGAACCCTGGAAATCAAAAACATCATCCCGGTAAATCCCAGGCAGAGCATAAGCGCCCAGAAAACCGTTCCCCTGATTCTTTCTGGCTTATTCGCTCCGTAATTATAGCTGATCAAAGGCTGCGCTCCCCCTGTAATTCCCAACATAGGTGAAGTGATGAGAAGCATGTAGCTCTGTACTATAGTTGCGGCCGTGATCAGCGTATCGCCATATGTCTCCCCTCCGTAATGCTGAAGAACTGCATTCAGAGCGATCAGGATAATACTGTCCGTAGCCATGATCAGAAACGGCGAAAATCCAATTTTCACAATTCTTTTTGCTATGTATAGCTGGGGCTTTACAAGTCCCAGCGGCACTCTCATTTTCTTTCGCCTCAGAGTAAACAGCACAAAAAAGCAGGACGCCATCTGCGCAAGGACAGTAGCTGCCGCCGCCCCTCCGATATCCATATGGAAGGTAAAAATAAAAACAGGATCAAGCGCAATATTTACAGCCGCTCCAATAAGCGTCGTCAGCATCCCCAGCCCTGGAAATCCCTGGGCTGTAATAAAATAATTCATTCCCATAGAAAGCAGGGCAAAAAAGGTGCCGGCAGTGTAAATAGTCAAGTACGTATCTGCATAGGGAAAAATATCCCTGCTGGCTCCGAACCATCGAAGAAGCTGTTCCTTGGACAGAAGGAAAACTGCCGTCAGCAGAGCCGATAAGATCAGCAGCAGAGAAAAGCTGTTGGCCAATATCTGCCTGGCTTTTTTATCCTCCCCCGCACCCAAACGGACAGAAAAAAGCACGGAGCCTCCAATCCCAATCAGCGTACCGAAGGAAGACAAAAGTGTAAGAATCGGAGCGCAGACCCCTATTCCCGCCAGGGAATCCGCTCCGATCACCGGAATATTTCCTACATAGATTCTGTCCACAATACTGTAAAGCACATTGACAAGCTGTGCCAACATAAAGGGAACCGATGTCTTCACCACAAGAAGTGGGACAGAGTCTCTGCCAAAATCATTTGTCTTCTTCATTTGTATCTCCTGCTTCCTCCAGATAGCAGCAAATCAGCTTAAATGTATTTCTGACTCCGTCCTTATGGCTTCTCTCATATCCATGGCTGGCGTAAACTCCCGGTCCGATTAGTCCGTGGCGAATGTCATTTCCCGCATTCAGCGTTGCCTCCACGTCCGATCCGTAATAGGGATAAATATCTACAGCAAAATCAATACTGTTCTCCTGGGCCACCTGAATCATCCGGCGGACCACCTCATAGCTGTAGGGACCCCCGCTGTCCTTGGCACAGATAGAAACCTGGCGCTCTGTGCATTCCAGCCCTTCTCCCACACAGCCCATATCCACGGACCATGCTTCCGTTACCCCTGCAGGACAAGGTGACGCTCCCCCGTGCCCCACTTCTTCAAAAATCGTAAAATGCGCATATACTCTGCGTGCAGGCACAACCCGATTTTCCTTCAGGTATTTCCCTACCGCCATCAAAATCCCGGCAGACAGCTTATCATCCAGAAATCTGCTCTTAATATAACCGCTCCCTGTTACCCGGGTACGCGGTTCAAAGCACACGTAATCCCCGTTCATAATTCCCAAAGCCTTTACATCCTCTTTGGAATTTACGTTCTCATCGATTACCACTTCCAGAGTGTCCCAGTCTCTCTTTACTGTATAGTCCCCGTTTACATGTACAGACGCATTCAAAAGCTGGCAGGTTCCCTCATAAATCTGTCCAGCTTTCGTAAGAATCCGGCAGTTTTCCGCCTCCGCATTTTCCGGACGCATTCCTCCCACAGGAGTCAGCTTCAGCCTGCCGTTCTCTTTGATCTGGTGTACCATGGCCCCCAGAGTATCACAGTGAGCCTCCAAAAGCAGGGCATCTTCACAGTTCTCACCGCCGAAATCCGCAAAAACTCCTCCCTTATTCGTCCTTTCAGCCTTTATTCCAAGCCGCTCAAATTCCTTTAACAGATAGTTCGTCACCTTTTCTCCATAACCGGAAGGACTGTCAATCTCCAGCAGGCGCCTGGCCTGCTCCACAGCGTATTCTGTATAATCATCCCACTTCACATTCTTCAGTTTTGTCATGCCTCTCCCTCCATCCCTCTTAAGAATAAATTGAATCCTCTCCTAATATAATCTCTGTCTTAAAAAATGTCCATAGAGAATTCCGCCAATGAGAAGCACATCATACTTCTTAAAAGGACAGGAAGGCCGGTATCATCAAAATCGCCAGTACAATCCCCAGCATCAGCATCATTGGGAGAAGGAGTTTTGTCCCGGCCCTTTCTCCTATCTTTTTAGCCTGGTTTTTCCTCTGTACCATTGAATCAGCAGCTTCTTTTTCCAGTAATTCCGTCAGTCCCGCCGAGCCCTTTTTCAAATTCTGTGACAGTACGGATCCCAGGCGGATGTACTCTGGAAGCTGGCACCGTTTTCCGAATCTCTCATACGCCTCCGCTTCCGGGATTCCGCTGTGCATTTCATGGCACGCATAGGCCATTTCCTCATATACGTACCGGATCCGGGCGGTTTTTCCTCGGTTTTTCTGATACTCCTGCACAATCCTGGAAAATGTTCCTTTTATGGTAAGCCCCGCTCCCAAAAGCATGGTCATCTTCCACATGAGATCCGGGTAGTCCAAAAGAAGCTGGTTTCGTCTGGTTTCCGCCCTTCTGTGAACCTGCTGGTCCATCTGGACATAAATGCACAGAACCGCCACTGCGGTCAGGGCCAATACCGAGGATACAGGGGCCTGCTGCTGCCTGTACCATACCAATCTTTGTCCCGCCGCCTCGCTGGGGAGCAAAAAAGACTCTTCATGGCTGGCCGCTTCATCTGCCTCGGCAGCTTTTTCTTGAATGCTCTGTATCAGCGCTTCCTCTTCCGTAAGTATTGATGGATAGACTTTCGCCCCTGTCGTATAATAAGATTCCTCCCCCTGGCAAGTGAGGGCGGCCTGTATCTCCACCAATACGCCGTCCTCTTCCGTAATCTCCCCGGGATTACCCTCTTCGTCCAGAATTCCGTAAGGCGAAACCGTCCAGCTTGCCTGTACGGCTCCATCCGCCAATGTATCCGGAAACACAAGGCTTTCCCTCACTTGATCCAAAGACGGATTTTTCCCGGGCAGTACCCGCTCCAGCTCTTCTTCCGCCTCCGCAAGCAATTTCCTCTTCTCATCATCCGTGTACTTCCTGGACTGGACAGTCACCTGCAGCGGCCCTAACTCTTCATTCCCGGCTTTCACAGTAAGTTCCTCTGTACGGTCTCCCTCTCCGTATGACGGCCGCAGAAGCGTCTGGTTCTCCACCTCTTCGTCCCCCGCTCCTGGAAGCACTGCGCATAAAAGAGCCAGGGCACTCCCGGAAAACAACACTGCGGCACACAGAGCGATCTTTTTCGTATAGAATTTTCTTACCTCTGCCTTTCTTCCCGCTGAAAGAGCCGCAAGCTCCCTGGCAACCAGACTTTTCCCCCGTCTCTCTATTCCTCTTTCCAGCAGCCTGGCCGCACCCTCACTCATATTTAAAAAAGGATTTTTCATTCTGCGCCCCTCCTACACTTCAATATCCACAATACTTTTTCCCCAGGCATACGCCGCCGCATATACCATAAGGCAGATAGCCATGACTGCGCTTCCCGTCATGTTTCCGTACATCCCGTCCAGAAATTCCGGCGAGGTGAGCCTGATATATCCCAAGATCAGCAGCGGAACTGCACTCATTATATTCTGCTCCATAACTTTCCCTGCCAGACAGGTTTCGATCTCCAATAAAGTCTCCTGCTTCTGACGTATGCAGGAGCATGTATTCCGAATCACAGACAAAAGGTCTCCCCCCGTCCTCCTTGCGGTAAGGAACACTTCCGCAAAGCTCTGGATATCCTCCACACCGCTTCGCTTGCCCAGATCCATAAAGAGCTGCTCCATGCTGCGGTTCATTTCTGACTGGTTTACCAAAAGCTGAAATTCACGGATAATAAAGCTTTCCTCCGTATAAATCCTGCGAAGCTCCTTCCACGCTTCCCTCACCGCATTTTCAATAGAATAGCCGGCGCTGAGAGAGGCGGCCGTCATCTGTATACCCTCCAAAAACTGACGTGCCATCTCCTGCTTTCTGGCTTTCAGAAGACGTTTCCTTTTATCCTTAAAAAAGACAGGCAGGCCCGGAAGAAGAATCAGAAAAGCCCGAAAAGAAGAAAAGAAGAGAAAACTGATGATTCCATCCAGGAGAATGTACTGGAAAGCTCCCAGGAACATTTCTTTTTTTGAAAAATGATACTTTGTATAATCCTGTCTCAGACGTCCTCTTACGGGCCGTACCCGGCTCTCTGAAGCTTCTGGACGCTGGAAAGTTCTGCCGTCCGCACCAGACTGCCCTGTATGTTTCCCCAAGAATCCACCCCCTGTTCCCGGAATTGGAATAAGCTTCTGGTGCTGATCTCCCCTGTGGAGGAATCGTAGCCCAGGATCTCCAGAATCTCCAGAACTCTCCTGCTCTTATCTCTGAGCCTTCCCAGATGCACCATAATGTCAATACCGGAGGCAATCTGCCTCCGCACAGCCTGAATGGGGATCTCCATCCCCATAAGAACCATGGTTTCCAGCCTTGACAGCATATCCACAGGGCTGTTGGCATGGCCTGTGCTGATGGATCCGTCATGCCCTGTATTCAATGCCTGAAGAAGATCTATAGCTTCGCTTCCCCGTATTTCTCCAATCAGGATTCGATCCGGGCGCATCCGAAGACTGGCCCGAATCAGATCCCGAATTGTCACCGCCAGCTCTCCCTGGGCGTTGGCGTTTCTGGCCTCCATTCTCACCAGGTTCTTCACCCCCTGAAGCTGCAGCTCCGCATTATCTTCTATGGTGATAATTCTCTCGTCCTTTGGGATAAAATTTGACAAAGCGTTCATAAAAGTAGTTTTGCCTGCTCCTGTCCCTCCTGAAATAAAAATATTGTACCCGGAACACACCAGCTTCTCCAGAAAATCAACAGCCTCTCTGGAAACTGCCCCCCAGCGGATTAGCTGCTCCATCATCACCGGCCGGTCAGGAAACCGCCGTATGGTGACAATCGGGCCATTCAGCGCTACCGGAGGCAGCACGATATTGACTCTGGCTCCATTCTCCAGCCTGGCGTCCACAATGGGGACTGCTTCATTGATCACACGATTGCACTTGGATACAATCTGCTGTACAAGATCCTCCAGCGTCTCTTTGGATGCAAAGGTCTTTCCCCACTTCAAAAGCTGGCCTCCCCGTTCAATGAAAATCCCTTCCGTTCCGTTCACCATAATTTCTGTTACAGAATCGTCGTCCACCAGCTCCTGAAGTATATCCAGTCTTCTGACTGAATTAAAAAGCTCCCTGCGCAGTTCATTCCTCTCCGACAGCCGTATGTAAACCTCCAGCCCCGTTTCCAGAATCAAGTCGTCAATTTTCCTGTAAATCTCATCATCCTGAATCTCTCTGTATTCCTCCAGCTCTTCTATTAACTTCTCCCGCAGATACGTAAATTTACTGCTGTTCATCTCCATGCTCCTCCTCCCACAAAAGCTTTCGTACAAATCCGCCCATCTCTCCCCATACAAGCTGCTGGGTGATGTCTCCACCGTCTCTGGACAGAACCTGGTTTGGAAGCTGGAGCTTGGTAATTTTGTCTTCCAGCCCCTCCATATCCAGCATCCCTGACAGCTTGTAAAACTGAGCCGCCTTAGCTGTGGAAATGAGATCCTCTTGAATCGGCATATAGATCCTATGGCAGGCTCCCAGAATCTGAAAAAGCTCGTCTACCTGGTGGGAGAGATCCAGAATCACCACATCATACTCACAGTAGGCAAGGATTTCCCCCAGGAAGCTTAACCATTCCTGCCCCGTCACGTCCCGGATATCCGCCGGGGAAAGGGCTGGCGGAATATAGGAAAGTTCATGGAAAGTCTGAATCACAGAATTCAGCTTATAGACCATGCTTCCCTCTTTCTGTCTGGAAAAATAGATGAGATCCGAAAGATCCGCCCTGTACCTGATTCCAAAAAGCTCTTCAAAACCGGAAAACGCTTCAAAATTTATATACAGCACCTGCTTAGTCTCCGCCAGGATCTCTCCCAGGGCCAGGGCAAAGCAAGTTTTTCCCGTCCTTCCCGCCGGAGAGTACACCCCCAGCACCTTTGTCTTTTTAGAAATCATGGGAAAGACCTGGGCCTGTCTCTCCCCTGCCGAGTAATACTCCATTACCTCTGACACAAGGGCATCTGAAGACTGGTACTTATAGACAAAGGGATATTCCTCCAGGTCCTGAAGCATCTCCCCCTCAGACAGAATAATAATACGGTTTACGGGAAGCTCCCGTATCTCATTACACATGGCCCTGGTAGAGATCAGCAGAATCTCCAGGGGATTTTTTCTTGCAAAAGCCACAAGACTCTCCACATTTGTAAATGCCTGTACCTCAAAAGGCGTGCTTTTCTTTTCATTCAGATATTCCATAAGGCTGCAGGCATAAGACGCCTCCAAATCGCAGACTGCAAAAATACTCTTTTTCAATAGATACCTCCCAGATAAAAAATAGTTCCCAGCAGAACCGGGACAGAAAAACAAAACCGGTCTCCCTCCAGCGCTCCGGAAGCATAAGGCTTCCACTGCCGTGTCTCACCGTACTCCCTGATATAATCCAGGAAGAAAAAAATCCGCCGCCAGATGCTCTTATTTCTGTATATTAGATACACACACCAGACGCCGCCGAAAAAGATGGACCAAACCACGCATTGAAAGCATTCTCCCGGCGTCATAAAAGCCCCCACGGCGCAGAGCAGCTTAATATCCCCGGCTCCGATCATGCGGAAATAATACAGCCAGCCCAGCAGCAGCAAGGGGAGCAGCACACTTGCCATAGAAAAGACAATGCCAATTCCCCCTCTGTATGCACCCTGAAATACGAGACCGCAGCAGATCCCCCCTGCGCTCAGTGCATTAGGGATCCTCCCTTCTCTTAAATCCCAGATAGCCCCCGTCCCCGCAATAACCGAAAGGGACAGAAACTGAAGTTGCGCTAACCCATGAAATCCCTCCTTTTGAAAAACATCCAGAACGCAAAGCAGAAGCAGTTTGAGCCTCCGGCGGATTGCAGAGGCGCACATAAGAAGGTGCCACACATTGCATGACTTGCGCCTCCCAGCAAAAATGCCGGCGGCATTCATAAATCTGCATAATTATAACTATGTCTGAATAATGATTGGAAACGTATGCAGAAACACATACGCTTTGATTAAGAGAAACAGATTTGTTTTTTGAAGTATCTATATTATACCATCATTTTGTGATTTGTAAATATCTTTTGAGAATATTTTTTACTTCTTTTTCCTGTTATTTTTTCTGTTTTTTCTGTTCCGCAAAGAAAAAGTTTGCGTTACACTTTTTTCTAGTGTATAATAATTCCGTGTGTGTAAGTTTCTGTTTAAATATTGCACCTGATACTGCGCAGCGTTAAATCGTCAGCACTGCAAAGGTGCAGAGTATTTGATTCCTGCGGCCGTCAAAAAGATCTTTCAATCTGCCGGCAGCAGACAGAAAAGCACCACGGCACTGAAATCTTGATTACGAAAGGGGCAGTTTAGTATGTCTTACACAGAAGAGATCTACGAGCGGGTAGTTGCTCAGAATCCGGGCGAGCCGGAATTCCACCAGGCAGTAAAAGAAGTCCTGGATTCTCTGAAACTGGTAATTGACGCAAACGAAGAAAAGTACCGGGCAGTCAGCCTGCTTGAGCGCCTGGTTGAACCGGAAAGAATCATTTCTTTCAAGGTTCCGTGGGTTGATGACAACGGCAAGGTGCAGGTAAACAAAGGATACCGTGTACAGTTCAACAGCGCAATCGGACCTTACAAGGGCGGTCTGCGTTTCCATCCCTCAGTAAACCAGAGCATTTTGAAGTTCCTTGGCTTTGAGCAGATCTTCAAAAACTCCCTGACCGGGCTTCCCATCGGCGGCGGCAAGGGCGGTTCCAATTTTGATCCCAAAGGAAAATCCGACCGGGAGGTTATGGCTTTCTGCCAGAGCTTCATGACAGAACTTTCTAAATATATCGGAGCCGACCAGGACGTTCCTGCCGGAGATATCGGCGTGGGCGGAAGAGAGATCGGCTATCTGTACGGCCAGTACAAACGTCTGACAGGACTGTATGAGGGCGTTCTCACAGGAAAAGGCCTCACCTGGGGCGGTTCTCTTGTTCGTACACAGGCAACCGGCTACGGACTGATCTATATTCTGGATGCAATGCTGAAGGATCACAATATGGAGCTGGCCGGAAAGACAGTTGTTGTATCCGGTTCCGGAAATGTTGCTATCTACGCAACAGAGAAGGCACAGCAGCTTGGTGCAAAGGTAGTGGCTCTCAGCGATTCCAACGGATACGTATATGATCCCAACGGCATCAACCTGGATGTAGTAAAAGAGATCAAGGAAGTACGCCGCGGCAGAATCAAAGAGTATGCCGATGCAGTTCCCGGCTCTGTTTATACAGAAGGAAAAGGCATCTGGACCATCAAGTGCGATATCGCTCTTCCCTGCGCAACACAGAATGAGCTGAATCTTGAGGACGCAAAGACCCTTAAGGCTAACGGCTGCTTTGCTGTAGCAGAAGGCGCTAATATGCCTACCACCAGAGAGGCCACCGACTACCTCCTGGCAGAAGGTATGATGTTCCTTCCCGGAAAAGCTTCCAACGCTGGCGGCGTAGGTACCTCCGCTCTTGAGATGTGCCAGAACAGCATGCGCAGAAGCTGGACCTTTGAGGAAGTAGATGAGATGCTGCAGAAGATGATGAATGATATCTACTCCAAGATCTCCGATGCCGCAAAGCGTTACGGTGTTGAAGGAAACTACGTAACCGGTGCGAACATCGCTGGATTTGAGAAGGTTGCTGACGCTATGATCTCTCAGGGAACAGCTCTGTAAAGCTGTCTCCCGCCGAAAAATCAGCCACATTTATAATGCTATGCAAAAGGTTCGCCGATTGCATAGCATTTTTATTATTCAGGAATAAGATATCCATTTTCTTCGATTTGAAAGACATTTTTTTTGTGTGCTACTCAAGCAGTTCAGAGACATCGCACTTTAAGGCTTTGGCCAGACGCATCACAATATCAAACTGCGCTTTATTCAAATCCTTGCTTTTCCGTTCATACGCGCGGATGGTATTGAGTGAAACGCCCGACGCATTAGCAAGCGCCTCTTGTGTTAATCCGCAATGTTTTCTGGCTGTTTTCAGTGGGCTTTCAGTTTGGGAAAAATGTGCGTCCAGAACATCGTAGCTTTTTTGAATATCCGCTTCGTGGAGCGTTCCATATAGTCCTATCAGTTCATCGTAGGGAATGGTGTCCAGGATGCTCTTAAACGTGCGGTCGGAATACCATTGATAATGTGTCAGCATCCAGCCTGCCCAATACACATCGCTGCGGTCATAGTTTTCAATGGGGCCTGCTGCGGCATAGCTTTGTCCAGTGGTCTTTTCCATGACCTCCAGGAACAATTCGAGGCCGCTTTTTCCCGCAATGTATTTGGGATTGCCGCTTTCAATCTGCCGGGCCACATCAGATTGGATAAAGAGCTTCAAAAAATCCCCGCCGTCCATTCCAAACTCCAACACGGCATCGTGGAGCATATTGCCAACAGCACGGGAAGATTTATTCAGATATAACTGACTGTAAGCGTGGGTCATCATTGCGCATATCCTCCCTCATAATATCGAGTACAAAAATATCGTCCATGAGCTGCTGCAGGTTCTTTTTCCTGCTCTTATAGGCAGCCCTCGCAGTTTGGTCTCTTTCAGCCCGCTTATAGTAATATTCCCGATAATCGGCGACTTCGTACTCAATAAATTCAATCTCCTGGAAAGAGCGTTCGGAGAGTAATACAACTTGTTCCCCCAGCGTACCAAGCTGCATGACAAGGTTTAAGTCTCTTAGGGAAATCGTGTTGTTCACAAAATCCTCCGCAAAAGAGAAATACGAATCGTCAGCACGATAGCCAATCATTACGTCCACATCCATCACATCCGGCAGAAAGCGGTCAAGGATAAATTCCCTTGCATTGCTGCCAATGGCCGAGTTGATGTCAAACTTTCTATTTGCAAGCAGAACCGCAAGCCAGTTGAGGATATTAAATTCTCCTTTGGTCAAATGCATGATATTTAACCCGTGAAGTCTAAGGCGGTACTTGTTAGAATAACCGTCATTTTTTACAGAACAAGCCCACTCTTTTGCAAGCTCGATGTTTTCGGTGCAGTAAAAACCCTGCCCGTAATCATTGTATTTCTTTCCAATTCCAAACTTCGGTACTTCAACGATTCGCTGAGAGCCATGGTAGATGATCAAATCCTGTTTCATAGGGCACCTCCGACATAATACCGTGGTATTAGTTTGGTTATATTATAATACTGTGGTATTAGTTTTTCAATGGGCCACTAAGCACCACAGAAAATATTCCAATCGAAAGGAGCAGCCTGATTCTGGCAGAGAATCGGGTCCGATATTTATATATTCTACAGATCCAGCTTCAGATCATTCTCTCTGATCCATCCTTTTTTGCGCATGGGCGCTGCAAAAATCAGAGTCAAAACCGCAGGAAGGATAAAACAGATCAAGGCCATCCCCAGCCAGTCAAAGGCTGTAATCCCCGTCTTTACCCCAGCCTCTATATCTGAGAGCCACCCTGTATATACCCCGATCTGGCCTACGAAGCCGCAGGTTCCCATACCGGAGGCCACTGCTGCCCCATTCATCTGCATTTTAAACAGGCAGGTGGCCAAAGGCCCCGTGACGGCTGAGGCAAGTGTGGGGGGAAGCCAGATCCTTGGATTTCTCACAATATTTCCCATCTGGAGCATAGAGGTACCCAGTCCTTGGGCCACTAGACCGCCCCAGCGGTTCTCCCTAAAGCTCATGACGGCAAATCCCACCATCTGGGCACAGCATCCCGCAACGGCTGCGCCGCCAGCCAGTCCTGTAAGTCCCAGAGCCGCACATATGGCTGCGCTGCTGATGGGAAGGGTCAGCACGATTCCCACGATCACAGATACCAGGACTCCCATGAAGAAGGGCTGGAGATCCGTGGCCCACATAATAGCGCCTCCCACCTCATTGGCCGCCGCACCGATCGCCGGCGCAAACCACATGGAGAGAAGGGCTCCTGAGATAATTGTCACAGAAGGCGTAACCAGAATATCGATTTTCGTCTCCTTGGACACAATTTTTCCCAGCTCCGCCGCCGCTATGGTAATCACATAAACCGCCAGAGGCCCTCCTGCCCCTCCCAGAGCATTGGCTGCCTGTCCCACGGCGATGAGGGAAAACAGCACCAGTGGCGGACATCCAAGGGCATAGCCGATAGATACGGCCATGGCAGGTCCCGTCACCGCCTTTGCATAGCCCCCAATATCCACAAGCACCTGGATCCCTGCCTGCTCTCCCAGGGTGCTGATAATAGTACCGATCAGCAGGGAGGCAAACAATCCCTGAGCCATGGCGCCCAGAGCGTCGATGCCATACCGCTTCATAGAAAATATCACATTCTTCTTCCTCAGAAAGGCTGAAAATCCTTTCTCCGTTTTCTCTTTCATAACGACCCTCCGTTAAAATTAAAACAATCTCTCAACATTTGAAATTATATCAGCAAATTGATTCGTGTACAAGCATTCTGTTCAAAAGAACAAAAGTGTGCTCCGCACACCCGTGCGCATTGCTGCAGGAAGTGCTTTTTGTGTCATAGGAAAACACTTTCACGCTTTAGCGTGACAAGGTCTTTCCTATGACACAGGGACAGAAAAACCCGGGGCTTTTAGTTCCCCGGGCTCTCTATATCATTCCTATTGTGATTTTTAATTTATATTCTGATAATCAGCCAGCGCTCCCAATGTCACCTCAATATCCTGCTCCTCATACACTCCGTCGTGGGCCTGGCTGATGGTAATTGTCACGGTCTCCCCGGCTGCGTAGTACTGAAGCTGATCCCGAAGCTGATTCATATTGGTGACGCTGCTTCCCTCGAATTTGGTAATCACGTCCCCTCTCTGAATTCCTGCATCCTCAGCCGGGCTGCCGCCGCTGACTTCTGTTACATAGATGCCTTCAGGAATTCCGTACAGGGAAGCCATTTCCTCAGACACCGCCTCTCCGCTGATGCCGATGAAAGCGCTTTCGCTCTCATCTACCACTTCCGTTCTGGTCTCCCGGTTCATCAGGTCCTCCAGAATCGGTTCTGCACTTGAGATAGGGATTGCATATCCCATTCCCTCTACTCCTGTCTCTGCGGCCTTTGCGGAGTTAATCCCGATCACACGGCCGTTCATGTCCAAAAGGGCGCCGCCGCTGTTTCCCGGATTAATGGCCGCATCTGTCTGAATCATTTCCGCTGTATACGTATCCAACTGAATGGTACGGTTCAGGGCGCTGATAATGCCGGTGGTCACAGACTGACCATATCCAAGGGCATTTCCAATGGCTACCACCTGCTGGCCGATGGCCAGGTCGTCAGAGGTTCCGATCTGAGCAATTTTGATCTGAGAGAGGGTATCATCTGAAAGATCATCCAGATTTACTGCCACAACGGCCAGATCGTTGGACTGATCCCCTCCCTTCAGCTCTGCGCTGTAAATGCTGTCGTCCACAAATCCAACGGTAATTTCATCAGCATTCTCAATGACATGATAGTTGGTGCAGATCAAAAGCTCAGAATCATTCTCTCCAATAATGATGCCTGAGCCTGCGCTCTCGTTCTCATATTCATAAGTGCCGCCTCTTCCGCCGTATAGCCTGCTGAAAATATCCTGTACCTCCGTCACGGACCGGTTGGTTATGGAAACTACCGCCGGCATGACTGCGGCCGCCACTTCCTCAACGGTAGCGGTTCCTTCTTCCTCTACCAGAGCCTCATCTACATTTGAGGTAGATACCAGGCTGTAGGTACCAACTTTTCCTTCCTGTTCTGTATTATCCTGGCTGGCAAATCCTGTCAATCCAAAAATAGACCCTGCCGTCAGCGCTCCTGCACAAAATAATGCGATTCCTGTTTTTTTCATCATAACGAAAGCCTCCTCTTATAAAAAAGAACTCTGCGTTGCAGTATTCTTTGTCCTTTTCCTTTGTTATGCCCAGAGTATAACAATCGCCTTTGACAAGTTTGTGTTCACTTTGTGGTAAAATTGTGAACTTACGCCTCTTTCTTCTTCAGCAGCAAAACTCCGAACCACGTAACCACATTTCCTTCATTCATAAAGGCGATTCCGGCCTTCTCCGCAAGAAGTGGAACCAGGATGCCGTACCCTTCTATACAAGGATGCATCGCCTCTGGATGGCGGCACGGTGCGTCTGGGTAAGTACAGGTATCACAGATACAGCAGGAATCTCCCGACAAGGCCAGAATCTCTTCAAAATATTGCTGAAACATCCGCCGGATTTCACGGATCATTTTTTCATGTTCCTTTCTGCTTTCTAAAACCTCATCCATATTCTCAATATCTGACACTTCTGCCACCGTAGAAAAAATAAAAAGCTCCTGGAATTGCATACACCTTTCCCGGCACTCTTCCACACTTCCCACTCCCGGCGGGCAGGACCAGCTCTTCCCATATCTGGGGCACTCAGACTGGCAGATATGCCTTACTTTCCGGGAAAATTCCATGCTATGTATATCCATCCACTGATACTCTACAATAGGGAGGTCTCTGATTCTTTCTTCCAGTTCTTCTCTGATCTTTCCCTCTGTCAAAACTTTCCCTCCTGTACTTATCCCTTGATTTTTTTTCTGAAAATTGATAATCTTATTGTATGATGCCAGGGTCCAAAGGCCTAAGCTCACATGAGCTTGCTCATAGGTGAGCGAAGGCCTTTGGACCCGCCCCGATATGAGCATAAAAGTGGGATGTATATCCCACGA